>Ga0111166_1006_pt1 | contig 32460 bp, 25 predicted proteins | sample DeeMarSeWOR28_12_FD_80267 | JGI IMG/M metagenome (GOLD analysis project Ga0111166, IMG submission 80267) | Thiotrichales bacterium SG8_50
CCCGGCTACGGTCCTGGTCCCGGCTACGGTCCTGGTCCCGGCTACGGTCCTGGTCCCGGCTACGGTCCTGGTCCCGGCTATGGTCCTGGTCCCGGCTACGGTCCTGGTCCCGGCTACGGTCCTGGTCCCGGCCCCGGCCCCGGCCCGGGCAACGGACCTGGCCCGGGCTACGGTCGTGGTCCCGGCTACGGACCGGGCGCGGGATTGGATCGCGGTGGCCGAGGCCGCTGACAAAAGAATGCCCCTACCCCGTCATTATCGAAGTCCGGATGCCGCGAATAATCGAGTTCAGGTTCATTCCAGACTTTCCATTTGGTCACCGCACGACGGGGTTCGCCGCCGCTGCCCTCAACAACGCGTTGCACTAACCCCGCCACCGTTTGAGAGAATACGGCGTCGTCAGCGGCTGCGTTGTTCGTCACTGCATTGGTGGGCTTGGCATCACAGTCCGCACGTAGTCACGTGCCGCCCGTCGACAACGCCAAGGGCACTAGGTCAATGCACATATAGGGCGTTGCACCGAATGCTTGAGCTATATCGATGACGCTGCCGACGTGGTCAATGTCGTAGGGTGTATCATTCTGCGTATCGGTCAACCCAACCGGCATACCATAGTCCGTGAACCAACTACGAGCGCGGATGAGATCCAAATCGCTGGAAGCAACCGGCGCCATGAGCCACGGGGCGCCGACCGCCGCGTCGTCGCAGGAGCTGCCGTCAGCCACGAACCGCAGCAAGTGGATACCAGTCTTCCAACGACCGACACCCCGCGCCATGCGGCGAAACCAATGCGCTGCATCGCGCTGACTCGAGTAGCGTTGATCGAACGACGTACCTCTGGCTGGCACTACCCGTCCCTGTATCAGCCCGCAACTGAATTACGGCTCGACATAGATGGCGGAAGTGTCGATCACAAATCGACTCGCTCAACAGCCCCCGAGGAGCGCTCTCCAACCTTGACGCCTCGCGATCCACTGCCTACGCTCCTTAATACCTGAAAACAATAGTCGTTCTCATTTGTTCACGCGCGTGTCCACACATGGGCACAGTGCATGCAGGAAGCGTGAATGTTCAAGACTGCGGTCGAGATCACAATTGCCATCGTTCTGAGCGGCATAACAATCGCGCTCTGCCGCCGCCGCGGCGACGTCACCCCCCGCCATCTTGGCTTTGACCTGCTCCTGATTGGATTTGGTCTCGTAACCTTTGCCTCCTGGATCGATGCCCTCGAGGTCCAAGACCTATTGGATCAACACCACGCTGGACTCGCAAACGTCGCCCTGTTCGTCGAGCTCGTCCTCGGCTATCTGCTGGGTATATTGCTGACCGGCTTCGGGCTGATGTTCTGGGTCCGGGCGCTGGTTCGCTATCAGGGTCAGGTGGCGGCCCGCGTGAGCGCCGAAGGCGCCCTGCGCGCCTCAACCGAGGAACTCGAGCGACGTAATCAGTCGCTGCATTCTGTCAACAGGCTGGCAGACAGGCTACATCGCTCGCTTGACTCGCAATCCATTGCCCGTACCAGCGTTCGAACGCTAGCCGAGTCAGGCGTGGCACGATCAATCATGTTCTATGTCGTCGATTCGGGCCGAGCGCATCTGCAGCTGCTTGCCGCCGACGGTTGCGACAACGATCTGCGCGAGTCCATTACACGCCTGCCCATCCCCGCCTCACTACAAGTCACGCTGTCGGAGGACAAACTACCGCTGCAAGTCGGTGACAGTGATCCCGACACCGGGCTAGCTGCAGAGCTGAGCTTTCTGCTTGCTGCGTTAGACGCCGGATCGGTCTTATTGGTGCCGTTGGTGGCCAAAGGCGAACTACTGGGGATCATTGTGCTCGCCGAACCGTTGACCAGGGTTCTCAACTCGCACACTACCGAGACTCTGCGTGCAATCGGCCATACTATTTCGCTGGCCTTGGCTAATGCACGCCACCTCGAAGTTCTGGACCACCAAGCACACCATGATTCACTTACGGCTTTGGCAAGCCGCACCCTCCTGCATCGAGAGTTCGACGAGATCGCGCGTGGCCACGGCGGCGTTATTCATCAAGCCGCCTTGTTACTTGTGGACCTCGACCGATTCAAAGAAATCAACGACACACTCGGCCACCACACGGGCGACGAATTCTTGAAACAAATCGGTCCGCGTATCCACAGCATCGTCGGGGGACAGTCCGCGCTCGTGTGTCGACTCGGGGGCGACGAGTTCGCCATCTTGTTGCGGGATATCCATAGTGCGGAAGCAGCACATTGCTTGGCGGAGGAGCTTCTCACCGCGATCAGGAAGCCTTTCGTGATCAACGGCATCTCCTTGGAGATCGGCGCAAGCGTTGGCATATCGCTATTCCCTGGGCACGGACGTGATAGCCATGCGCTGTTGCGCTGCGCGGATGTCGCCATGTATCATGCCAAGCGCTCCGGGCTGGGTGTAGTCATCTACAATAGTAGCTTTGACCCATATACACCGGAACGACTCGCAATGATGGCCGACTTAGCCCGCGCCATTCGCGAAGGACAGTTGTTCCTCGAGTATCAGCCCAAGATCGCCATCGCAACGCGGAACGTGGTCGGCGTTGAGGCACTCGTCCGCTGGCGACATCCCCGCTTGGGCGTGATTGAGCCCAACGATTTCGTCCCCTTGGCTGAGATGGGAGATACTATTCACTCTCTGACCTACTGGGTGATCGATGCAGCTTTGAGCCAGCAACGGCGGTGGCGCGAAGCAGGGCTCAAATTGCCGGTAGCCATCAATCTGTCTCCGCGCAACCTTCTTGATCCGCACTACATGGCAAAGCTCGATGAGCTCATTCACCGTCATGAGACCTTGGCATCTGACGTCGAGTTTGAACTCACGGAGACGGCACTCATGCAAGATTCCGACGGATCCCATAGCCTGCTCCACGAGATTGCGGACAGGGGCATGGCATTGACGCTCGATGACTTTGGCACCGGCTACTCGTCATTGGCCTATTTGAGGCGGTTCCCGATTCAGACCCTGAAAATCGATCGGTCTTTCGTTTCTGATCTTCAGGTGAATGAACAAAGCCTCGCTATAGTCCGCTCGACTATCCACCTTGCGCACAACCTTGGACAAGGCGTCATTGCCGAGGGCGTCGAGAATCCGGACACGCTCGCCTCGCTGCAGTCCATGGGGTGCGACATAGGCCAGGGCTACCACATATGTCATCCGCTGGGTGCCGAGGCACTGCCCGGGTGGTTGAAGCACAGCAACTGGGAAGTAGGCAACCTGAGCAGAGCACATCCGTCGGGTTCAGTCACGCATTGACCGCGCCCCCGACTCAGGCACCGCGGTTTGTGCCTAATCGGCTCTGGCCGCCATTTGCGAAAAGCGAGTCGTGCGCTGGACCCACCGCCACACATCCCAAACCTGTCGCCGCACCCCTTGGATAGACCGATCTGCGCTATGCTATGAGCCGGCACAGACATCGTTGTAACTATGAAACAGAATCTCTACATTGCGGGCGCCGAAGCCGGCAGTGGCAAATCCATTGTCGCCCTTGCCATGATGGATCGGCTGTGCACCCAGGGAGCCGCTGTGGGGTTCTTCCGCCCCCTGGCACCAGCAACCGGTGATCGTGACGCTCTGAGCGCACTCGTTGGAGCTCGGTACGGCCTGGAGACGAATACCAACCTGCGTTTTGGTTGCAGCAGTGAGATGGCGCGGTCCTTGATCGCCGATGATCGCTATCAGGACCTGCTCAAGCACATCCTGGCCGAGTTCAAGAAATTGGAGTCACGTTGCGAGTACATCCTTTGCGTGGGCACCGACTATTCACGCGCGCCATCGGCGCTGGAGTTCGACTTCAATGCCGAGTTGGCCAACCATCTCGGCTGTGTCATCCTGCCGGTGGTCCGCGGCCATGGCCGCGACACCGAAAGTGCTGTCAACGCCACCGTTGCTTTTCAGGAGTCACTCGAGTCCCGTGGTTGTCAGATACTGGCAACCGTAGTCAACCGCGTCGCATCGCATGATGCCGCCACGATCAAGGCGCGCTTGGATGTAGTGCAAAGCGACCACTGGCACTACGTCATACCCGAAGAACCCAGTCTTGGCCGACCAACAGTTGCGGACATTGCGCGCGCCCTGGATGCCAGGCTGATGTGGGGCGGCGGCGATGAGCTCAACCACGACGTGCAAGGTTTTAAGATTGCGGCAATGCATCTGCCCGAGTTCCTCGAGCATATTGCTGAGGCGGATCTGGTCATAGTGCCAACCGATCGCGCGGATATCATCGCAGTTAGCCTCCTTGCCTATCCATCACAGACTTTCCCCAAGATCGCCGGCCTGCTGCTCACCGGCGATGCGCCGTTGCCAGCGCAACTGTGCCAACTGATCGAGGGTTTGGAGCGGCCGCCAGTTGCTGGCATCGCTGTGGCGCAGGACACGTTCACTGTCGCCATGCGGGCCAGCGCTGTTACAGCCTGTTTGACCGCCGACAATGAACGCAAGGTTGCGGCTGCGCTGGGACTGGTCGAGCGCAGCATGGACATGGATGACTTGGCCAAACGCCTGGAGACCACGCGCTCCACTCGGGTCACGCCGTTGATGTTTGAGCATGATTTGGTCCACCGCGCAAAGGCCCAGCGTCAACACATAGTGTTGCCTGAGGGAGCCGAGCCGCGCATTTTGCAAGCCGCCGAAATCCTGAGCTTGCGCGCTGTTGTCGATCTGACTCTGCTGGGAAATGTCGACGAGGTCCGCGCCAAAGCGCAAAACCTGGGCCTGCAACTGGAGGGCATCGAAATCTTGGATCCAGCCAGCGCCGAGCAGCGCGACCAGTACGCTGCAACCTACTATACGCTGCGCAAACACAAAGGCATTTCCGAGCAGATGGCGTACGATGTGATGGCAGACGTGAGCTACTTCGGCACCATGATGGTTCATTTCGGTCATGCTGACGGCATGGTTTCAGGCTCGGCACATACTACGCAGCACACGATTCGCCCCGCGTTCGAGTTCATCAAAACCAGACCCGGCGCCGCTCTTGTCTCCAGCGTGTTTTTCATGTGCCTGTCCGACCGAGTGCTTGTCTACGGTGACTGCGCAGTCAATCCCAATCCTGATGCCGAGCAACTCGCCGACATTGCCATCACGTCAGCGGACACCGCCGCGACTTTTGGCGTCGATCCGCGCGTCGCCATGTTGTCCTACTCGACTGGGGAATCTGGCAAGGGCGAAGATGTTGAGCGCGTGCGAGAGGCGACCCGTATCGCCCGAGAGCGCCGCCCTGACCTCAAGATAGAGGGTCCGCTCCAGTACGATGCGGCCGTCGACGCCAGCGTCGCCAAGACCAAGTTGCCGGGAAGCGAAGTTGCCGGACGCGCAACGGTATTCATCTTTCCCGATCTGAACACCGGCAACAACACCTATAAGGCGGTGCAGAGGTCTGCCGGTGCCGTGGCAGTAGGCCCCGTGTTGCAGGGGCTGAACAAACCTGTCAATGACCTGAGTCGGGGATGCACCGTCACCGACATCGTCAACACCGTTGCGATCACTGCGATTCAGGCTCAAACGGGTCGTGTGCGATGAATGTTCTCGTCATCAACTCGGGCAGCTCTTCGCTCAAGTATGAGATGTTTGAGATGGCCAGCCGCGAGGTCCTGACTAGTGGTCTCGTCGAGCGCATCGGGGAGCCTGGTGGCAGACTGCGGCACGAGTGGCGCTCCCCGGGCGGAGAGATGAACAGGCTCGAACGCGAAGTCACCGCGGCGGACCACCGCGCTGCACTGGGGGCAGTTGCCGCGGCGCTACGGGAGTCTGGTGTTACTAAGGAGGTCGCTGCCATCGGCCATCGCATCGTGCACGGTGGCGAGACATTCCGGGTGCCAACCCGCGTCGACACATCCGTGCTGGAGGCGCTCAGGAAGCTAAATCACCTTGCGCCATTGCACAACCCAGCCAATGTGCTCGGCGTCGAACTCTGTCTGGAAGCCTTCCCCTATGTACCTCAGGTCGCCGTCTTTGACACGGCCTTCCACCAGAGCATTCCCCCGCAGGCCCATCGCTACGCCTTGCCAAATGAGCTGTATTCCGCGCACCATGTACGCCGCTACGGATTCCACGGCACCTCGCACGCCTACGTAGCCAAGCGTGCTGCAGAGTATCTTGCACAACCACTCGAAGCACTGAACTTGATCACGCTACATCTTGGCAACGGCGCCAGTGCCACTGCCATTGCCGCCGGGCGCAGCGTCGACACTTCAATGGGGATGACGCCGCTTGAGGGGCTGGTGATGGGCACGCGCTGCGGCGATATCGACCCAGCGCTGGTCTTCTATATCACGCAAGCAACGGGCAAGAGCCCAGCCCAAGTGGAATGGCTTTTGAACAGGGAAAGCGGCCTCAAAGGTTTGTGTGGCGTGAACGACATGCGCGAGATTCTGCGGCGCCGCGCGGCTGGCGACGAACGAGCACGCCTTGCCTTGGACATCTATTGTTACCGCATCAAGAAATACATCGGTGCCTACATGGCGGTGTTGGGGCGAGTCGATGCGCTGGTGTTTACCGCAGGCATCGGCGAGAACTCCCCCGTTGTGCGGCAGAAGGCCTGTGAGGGGCTGGAGGAGTTCGGCGTTCAAATGGACACGCGACTAAATGAACAGGCGACCGGCGATGTCCACGAGATCCAGTCAGCGCGCTCAGCAGTGCAGCTTCTGGTCGTCCACACGGACGAGGAGCTGGAGATTGCTGAGCAAACAATGCGGGTTCTCGGATCGACCCTGCCCGGCGAGACAACCTAGGGCGGCGCCACGATGGTACGTTGCGGCTTCGGTTGAACTACCCAACAGACGAGGCTGGAGCACATGCAAGCCATTCTCTATCAGTTCCCTATATCGCACTATTGCGAGAAAGCTCGTTGGGCCTTGGACTACAAACGTGTTCCCTATAAAGTCCATAACTTGCTTCCGGGTTTGCATATCAAGGCCTTGAAGGGGCTAGTCGCAGATACAACCGTTCCGGTGTTGCGCATGGACGGCATTTACATCCAGGGATCGGATCAAATTATCGATGCGCTCGACAAGCAGTCTTCCGCTCGTCCGCTCACACCCCACGATGAGCAGCCGCTGCGCGAGGCGCGAGAATGGGAGGAGTTCGCCGCGAACAAACTCGGCGATCCTCTGCGGCTGTTGTCGTATCACTACTATCTGGAGCACCCGCGGGCGGTAATCGATCGCTTCACTGAGAATGGCCCTTGGTACGGCCGACTGTTCTATGCGCTTGCGTTCAATAGAGTTCGCCAGCGTATTCGGGACGGTTACCGAATCACGGATCGCACGGCTGGCGTCGCAAAACACGTCATAGCAAGGTCCCTACGTCATCTTCAACGGCATTTGCAGAACCGACAGTTTCTCGTGGGCGAGGTCTTCAGCCGCGCTGATCTATCGGTATGTGCGTTGCTTGCGCCGTTGGTCATGCCGGCAGAGGGCTATGTACGTCAGGGTGACTTTGTGCCGGCAGAGCTGACGGGGTTCCGTCAGGAGTTCGAGGACAGTCCGGTGTTCACATGGGTGAACGATATCTACTCCGGCTTTCGCTCGACGCTCTAGTCCACCTTACACCGCAACATGACCGAACACGAGGTGCCCGGTCAGTGCCGAGGCCTATATTGGAGAGTCTCGGCCGCCTGCTGCGCAGTATCGTTGGACGGCGGGCTCCACTCGTCACTAGCTGTTGAGTTTGAGCGACTCGCCCGTCGCGATATAGGCGATGCGCTCAGCAATGTTGGTGGCGCGATCGCCCACGCGCTCGAGATTGTGGGCAATCCACATCGTCTTCGCGCAGATCAAGGCGTCCTGTGGTTGCTGTGCCATATGATCAAACAGCTTCGTCACAAGTTCGTCCTCGGCGACATCAATGCCATCGTCCCTCGCGGCAACTTCGAGAGCCGCCTTCCTGTCACCGTTTGCATAAGCCGTCATGACCATGGACAGCATATCCCTGGCCTGGCTGGCAAGGCCCTCAAGCGCCTGTGCGAACGCCAACTGCGGCGCACTGTCGATTTGTAGAACGATCTTGGCGATATCCGCGCCATGGTCAGCAATGCGTTCCAGTTCAGTAGCGATATTGATGTCGGACACCAGTTTGCGTAGATCCGTTGCCATCGGCTGCTGGCGCGCCATGGTCGTGATGCACTCATCCTCAATCTTCTTCTGCAACTGATTGACTTCCCGGTCGCCATCCACGACCTGTTGGGCCAGAGCCAAGTCATGCGCCTGAAAGGCGCGCATTGCATCGGCAATGGCCCTATCGGCTGCCGCTGCCATCTCAATGAGCAGGCGGCGTACCAGCGCTTCTTCTTGGTCGAGTAGGCGGCGAGGTGGTGTCATGGTTGTCGGCTCCCCCGAACAGGCAATGCACAAGATATGCTCTGCCCGCGTATGTGGGCACTGTTAGACCAATCGATCGGACCACTATTGAAACCGCAACGGACCGCCAAATCAATGACCGTGCGGACCGCGAGTATCGCCGCTGTGGCCGTGCCTGGTCGAAGCCTGATAGCGCTCGGCAAGAGAACCGGCAAACAATCTACATCCGCAGCAATCCTATCCACCGTCCGTTACACGCTAGCGATTGCGGTAGCGATTCAGATCGAAGGTCCCGGCTCGCAACGGCTCCTCAACCGCGGCCCTGTCATGAAACCAGTCCGCGACGGACCAGAACGATGCGTTGGTACGGCGCACGCCGTAGAGACCCACGAAGCGCTCGTAGTCGTCACGGTTCGCGACGGACTCCAAGTGCGTGGGGAACGCGTCGACATCCTCGATATCAACCTCGAAAAAGAAGTTGGGATACGACCCGGTCAGACCACTGACAACGGTGAGCGTGTCCTGGCTGCGATCTCTACGATCCTCATCTTCGAACATCGACGTAATGTTCGTGTAGCCTTTGTTGAGGATCAACGTATAGGCGAGGTCCGGCTCGGTCTCCGCGCTAGTGCGTATGCGAACGAACGCGACGTCCGGAAACACGGACAGTACATCGCCACGAAGCCCCGCGATCCGACGCATGGCCGAGTCCACCCGGGCTTTCGTACGGTTGTAGTCGGCTCGGCAATCGGCCGCGTCGCAGCGGTTGATGACATCTGCTGGCCCGGCAACGGGGCCGAGATAGGCCTGCAACATATCGAGGAACTCGCGCTTGGCATCTGCGCTTTGGTAACCAGTGACCGTATTCAGACTCATGGCCACCTGCTGCGCCTCCTTGAAGTCGGTTTCGATATGCCTGTGCATATCGGTGTACCAGCTATCGCGGACCTGCCTACGCCGCTCTACGGGCATGAACAACAGAAACTGGTTCTCTGCTTCCATGCGTAGGAAATCCATGTACAGCCGCGTCGTCAGCTGGTGGGTAACATTGCCATATACGTTGAACCCAGCTACCAGCAGGTAGTGGATGCGCTCCAGCAGTGGGTAATCAATCACCCATGCGGTCTCCGGGTAGTCACCTACCAAACCGAACGATACCGAGGCACTGTCGAAGTGTCTGAACACCGTCAGGGCTGCATTGGGGTTGTGTCCGTCGCCGTTCCAGATCAATTTGACCGCGGCCCGAACATCCAACGCAGCAGCCGGGTCGGCAAATCGCTCTTCCAGGAACACATCCTTAGATGCCAAGTACCGCTTTTGCCGTGCCAGGTAGTCCCGCCAAGTGGTGAGAACGCGCAGACTATCATCACCACGCGCAGCGGGCAGATCCAGGTAACCGGCGGATGCCTCAAGAAACTCTGGCTGCAGAGTTACGGCGTTCGGGCTCGGGCGGACGAAAAAGACCCAGAACTGGTCTTCGATAACATTGAGTGCAATTTGACCCCGACAAACCGGCCCCTTGATGAATCCTTCAATAAAGAACTGCGCATCGTCTAGAAGAAAGCGGTAGCGTGATATCGGCGGTATGGCTTCGAATATCTTGAAGGGATTCGAGGCAACAGCTGCCTCGTAGCCGGGAAGGGTGCCGACGTCATAGTCCGGTTCGATGAACAGTTCGCGATAACGCTGCATGCGCTGGTCGGACCACTCGTAAACGATGTGGTCCTTGACGACGACGCTGGCCTGGTAACGCTGCAGTCGGTAGTAGAAGGTCGGGCCCGGATCGTCATAAGGCCTGACGGTGGGAATTTCATCGATTTCGGTGCCGGGTGGCGTATATGAGCGAACCAACCGGTAGAATTCACGATCAGATGTCTTATCGAAGTGAATGTGAGCCTGCAATAAGTGCTCATAGAGATAGCGGCTGACCAGTTGCTGTTTGCGATCCGAGCTGTTGAGGAAGCTCTCCCAGCGTTCGATCTGTTTGCGGGCGGCCGGTGAGGCTGTGGCAACCTCAGGTCCGGGTGATCCCTGCGCGATCCACTGCACGAGCTGGCGGTACTCGTCGTCGTTCAGATTGGGCATCGCATAGGGCATACCCCACAGCGGATGCTTGCTGGCAAAGTCGGCAAAGCTGTCCATCGATGTGCATATCTGCTTGCGACCCAAGCTGACATCGACATCATCGGAAATCATTCCGACCCGCGGTTGGGGATGCAGCTGCTTGAGTCTGAGCATCTGATACAGCACGGAGCTATCCAGATTGCTCTTTGCGTCCTGAGCTGCGCCCTCGTTGAGCACTGCATGGAATCCCTTGTCGCGCCATTCGGGGACGGTCTTGGCATCGACGAACAGACGAGTTGGCTCAATCGCACGGATGCGTGCGCCGTCGTAGACCTTGATTTCGCTCGCCCCACGCTGCAGTCCCTCAAAGGAGGACAGCTTGAGTTGGCAGGGGGCGTCGTAGCAGCCGTGGCAGACTACACAGCGCCTGTTGAGAAGCGGTTGGATCGTTTGGTCGTAGGAGATTGGCTGAGCCGGGACGGTCAACAGCAGATCATAATCGACCGAGGCCTGATGTTCGGTAACAGCGGGCTTTGTCGCGCATGAGGCGACAGCCACGGCCAACACCAGGTAGATCGACAAACTGATCGGTCGCACCCGCTTGCGCCGCCTGGACATTCGCCGTGCTGTACTGAATAGATGCACCGCCCCTCTACCCCGCGCTTGCCAACCCGACGGCCGGCACCTGTTCGCCCGCATAAGGTGCGCGACAACGGTGGGCCGAGTCAAACGCGGTGCGTGGCCAAGCCCCCTGCGCAGGGCGGTTCACGGGGCCAGCCGAGTCCACCCAGCCCACTCGCTGATAGATTGACCCGTTGGCCTTGACAGGCTCACGGGCCTCAACTATGTTTAACCATATGGTTAAACATAATGAAGAAGTACTCGATGCCGCCTTCGGCGCCCTGTCCGACCCCACGCGCCGGGCCATCCTGGCCCGACTGGCCGAGGGCGAGGCCCAAGTCACTGAACTGGCGAAACCCTTTCGTATGTCGCTACCCGCAGTGTCCAAGCATTTGCGGGTATTGGAGAAAGCCAGACTGATAGAGCGTCATGTAGAGGGACGCGTGCACCGCTTTCATGTGAACCCGGCGCCCTTGCAAGCGGCCCAGTCGTGGATTGAGAAATACCAGCAGTTCTGGGAACGGCAACTGGACGCGTTAGGTCGTTACCTGGAACAAACTAATCCAAAGGAGGCAAGTCATGGCACTGGCAGCTCAGACCGCGAGTGAGACTGTACAGCTCAAGCGCCACTACGCCGTTGCGCGCGAACGGGTGTTCGAGGCGTGGACCGATCCGCAAGCGCTGTCCCACTGGTTCGGTCCGCACTCCCACCGCTGCGAGGTTGAACACTTTGATCTGCGCGAAGGCGGTGAGTATCGGATCCGGATGATTCCCATCAGCGACGACATGGACTGCGGCGGTAGTCCCGAACAGGATTCAGTGTGCGCTGGTCAGTTCGTTCAAGTCAGAGCCCCGGAAAAGCTCGTTATGACGTTCACGTGGGTTGAGAATGGAGGCGACATCGGCGAAACCCTGCTGAGCGTCGAGTTTCACGAGGTCGCAAACGGCACGGATGTCGTGCTGACCCACGAGCGGCTGCCCAATGAAGACATGCGCCGAGCGCATAGTAGCGGCTGGGAGGGTTCGCTCGAATGCTTGCAAGAGTATCTAGCGGCAGCGACCCTGTGAACTGCGCGCTTGAGCCGGTGACGGACAGCATGACCGGCCCGACAACTCACTTGAGAGCGAATTCCCGCCACCACGTGAGCCGGGGTTCAGTACCCCGCCCTAACCCCTCCCTCGGCGCGGGCTTGCGTAGACGCCAGATACGCCTCGAACTGAGTCTCATGCAGGGGAATCGAAAAGTGGTAGCCCTGAAAGACCAAGCATCCCCGGTCTCGCAGAAAGGTGATCTGCGCCTGCGTCTCCACGCCTTCGGCGACAACCTCCAGACCCAAATGGCTCGCCATGGAAATGATGGTCTCGACAATCACAGCGTCGTTCGGGTCGGTGGCGATATCCCTGACAAATTCGTTACAGATCTTCAGTTGGTCCAGCGGCAATTGCTTGAGGTAGGCGAGGGACGAATATCCGGTGCCAAAGTCATCAATCGATATGGTGATACCCATATCCTTCAAGGCCTTCATCTTCTCAATCGTATCGTCGATGCGCTCAATCACGATGCCTTCCGTGACCTCAACCATGAGTGCATCAGGCTTCCCGTTGGTTTGTTCGAGTATCTTGGTGACCGTTTCAATGAAATCGGCTTGTCGAAACTGGAGCGGACTGATATTGACCGCGATCCGCCCAATATCGTAGCGCCTGCTGTAACGGCAGGCATCCGCAAGACTAACCTTGCCCAATTCAAGGATCAGTCCCGTTTCTTCCGCGGTCGGAATGAAGTCCTCGGGTGTAATGAGGCCTTGCTCGGGATGGTTCCAGCGCAGTAGCGCTTCAGCACCCACTGGGGTACCGCACACATCAACTTGGATTTGCAAGTACGTCTCAAATTCCTCACGGGCAATGCCAAGGCGCAATTGCTTTTCCAGGAGCAGGCGGCGCTCGGCTTGCCTCTGCATATCCGGGTTGTAGAAAGATATCGTATTCCTGCCGTCCTCTTTGGCTCGGTACATAGCGGCGTCGGCTTGCTTCAACAGATCCGCGGCTGTTTCATGGTCTTCTGGGAAAATGGTAATGCCCATGCTGGTTGTTATAACGTGCTCGTAGCCCTGCAGATGATATTGCTCACCGATGGCGGCCTGCACTTTCCGAGCCACGGAGAGGGCCTGGTCCATCGCCTGTCGTTTGGATTCATGTTCTCCAGACAACACCACGACGAACTCGTCCCCACCAAGTCGGGCGGCCGTGTCTTCCGCCCGCAGAGTCATGCGCAACCGCTTGGCCACTTGTACGAGCAGCTCATCACCAATGATGTGACCAAGTGAGTCATTGAGTGTCTTGAAGTTGTCCAAATCGAGGAACAAGAGGCTGCCGTAAACGCCCCGCCTGCGCGCGACTTCAAGCTCATGGTTCAGCCCCTCATGTAACAGGCGTCGGTTGGCGAGCTCCGTCAACGGGTCGTAGAAGGCGAGGCGACGAATCTGCTCCTCCGAATCCTGACGTTCAGCAGTGGCCAGCACTTGCACGAACTGGTCGGCAATCTCACCCGAGAACCGGATCTCGTCGTCGTGCCATTCGCGCCTATCGCCTCTGTGCTCGAAACACACTACGCCGCGCAGTTCACCACCGATACGAATCGGACTGTCGAGCAACGACACAATCTCGAAACGTGTAGCATAGTCGCGCAGCTCTCGGGTGCGGCTGTCATCGTGCATATCGCGAACTGCGATGGAACGATGGGTCCTCAAGGCGGCAAAGTATGCCGGGTGGTCGTCCACTTTGAGCTGGTCGCCAGTGCTGTGACTGTTCGTCTCACGTTCATAAAGATCTACCGTGCGAAACGAGTCTGTGTCCTCGTCGCGGAGCCAGATGCTGGCCCGGGCGACGTCGAGAACCCCCGACACGGTCTCAGTAGTTATCCGGGCCGCCTGCGCCACTTGCCCCTGAAACAGCGACTCATGCAGCGACAGGTCCACGATAGCCGCGTGCTGGCGTTCCATTCGGTGCGCACGGGCCTCGCGCAGCTCCTGCTCAACCGTGCGCTTTTCGACTTCCCGCCGCAGCTCCTGAGTGCGCTCCAGAACACGCTGCTCGAGTTCCTCCTGTGCTTGGCGCAGCTGACGCTGTACCTGGAAAAGCTTCTGGCTGCGCTGGTTGAACCAGAAGGCCAGATTGCCCAGCTCCCCAGTATCGGAGAGCCTCAACGGTCGCTCACTCGATTCCACATCCTGAGCGAGCACTTTGAGTTGCCGTGACATATCCGCAATCGGTCTGACGAGAATGCGTCGCACGACGAACAACATGACCACCAACGATAGAAACATAGCGACCAATATCGCGCCGATGAGATTTCGATAGATGACATTGGAGTCCACGGTCGCTCTGCTATATGGCATGACCGTGACGATCTTCCAAAACGTGCGCGGCATTTCGAACACGGCCGCAAAAGCGGCTTCGTTGAGCAGCATATCGTTGTCGATGAACAACTGTCGTGGCTGCGATTCCGGCAACCCCTCGCCCGCTTGCTGCGCTGCCAATACTGCGGCAATCAGCTCCGCCTCTCCGTAACCGATTTGATAACTATCCTCGGCCAGACGCGCCGCAAGCGCTGCATCGAATGTGGGCAGTTCTCGGGCTACGGCAATAAGGTCATCAATTGTTTGCTGCAAGGCGCCCGAAAATGGCGCGAAAAGCGACTTCTTGCTCGACAACTCGGCCGCGGTAATGAAGTCCTCGGTGCGTGAGCCTAGCGCGTCAGCCCCGTATTGCTTGGTGAGCTTCTCATCCGGGAAGGACAGGAACTTGCCGTTGCGATCGACGGCGAAGGCATAGCCACCGAAGGTGCGCGAGACATTGCTGAGGAAATCATGCAAACCTTCGAGCTTGAGGTCGACCGTGGATACCCCATAGAAGTCATGGTCCCGATACATCGGCACTGTCACCGTGACCATCGGTTGATAGGAGTACGGGTCCATATAGGATTTTGACCAGAAGGCCTCGCCCTCACGCAGATGCTTGGCGGGTACGTACCACTCTTCGTGGTGATAGCCTGGACCGTCTGGATTATTGTAGTCGTCGTAGTAACGCAGTGTGCCCGCGCCGTCACGCCCCCAGAAGAAACTGCGACGTTCTATGTCTGGATCGAACTTATAGGGCGCTGGCCACAATCCCCCACCGGCAATGAACGTCTCTGTCCCCTCATAGTTCATCACGTGCTCTATCAGGCTCTTGTTGAGCTTCGTATCCGCCGGAAGCTTCTCCCCCAAGTTGGCAATTGCTGTAGCCAGCGATTCCGCCAGGGCAACGCGCTGCCCCAGCTCCGACACAATCTTCTCACCGGATAGCAGCACTTGCTTGTAGGCCTGCTTCTCCAGCAGGCTTTTGCCGATGGTGGCGAACACCACGAAGATGCACGCCAGAATCAACAGAAAAGAAACAACAAAAACCGTGGGGATTTTGAATTGAAGACTGCTGGAAAATCGCTTGAAACGCTCTGAGGGCATGCAGACTGTCCGGGTACGGATTCGTTAGACAAACTCGGCGGCTCGGTGACTGCGGTCTCCCCATAAAGCGCGTCGTCTCGTCGACAGAATCGATTCTAGCTCAGATTCGCGGATGCGTGCGCAAGCGCATGATGGCCGGCCGCGATCCGATGTGATCGCGTTGCCGCAGGTGCCGTGCCTGTCCGTGTTGCCGCTGCAGCTCAGGCACCAGGGTCGCTCTGGATGACTCCTTTGGGGACTCCTCCGGCTCCCGTCTCGCGCGCCCGACGCTTCTTCGCGCGGCCCGAACGACTCCGAACACGTGTATTGCGCCGTCAAATCCGGCTTCTGCATCGACCCTGCTCCGGGACGGGTCCGCGCGGTCCGGAGCATAGATCGAGCTTTGCGCGACGACGACGCCGCAACTGGCGGGCTTCCGCCCGCCGTCGCGACTCGGCGCGCAAGCCGTGCATGCACCTTGGCCACTCGCTCCGCTCCCCAAAACGTCACGATTGGCGCCCGCCTCGCGCATGAGGGTCCCACGATCGCGTTCTCCGTAGCACAACGACGAGCATGTCACACCGAGCGGATTCAAGAACCCGCTCGTTTCGGCCGCCTATGTTATCTTTGGGCGGGAAGAACGTTACCATGCCGTGCGCCTCAGAGCCGCGCCAGGCGACCCGGTCTGTCCCTGGCAAGAGCTCGACAAGGCGGTTACCGGCTAACGCTTGTCCACTGCCGCCGAGCGCGCTGTTGTAGATTGACCGAGACGAGATGCAGCTAGGCAGACGCAAACAGTTCGTGGCACCCGCAAAACGGCGGCGCAGCTCCACCAAGTGGGCTCGCTGTCGCGTGACGCAATGCAGCAGGAGCCTGCGCGCCATCCTACCGCCGGCCGTGGCTACCCCGCCGGTCTCAGTTCAAGCAGCACGCACCGCGCACCGCTGCCCGAAAGCGACCAACGCCCCAAATCCGCTCGGGTGCGCGTGCAGGCAGGGCAACTGCCCGCAGCGCGGTATCACCCTGCTCGAGCTGGTTGTCGCCGTGGCAATCATCGCTGTGTTGGCGGCGATTGCAGTACCCCTCTACCGGGGCTATGTCGAGACTACCCAGACCGCCGCAGCAGTCATCGATATTCGTTCGATTGCCGCCGTGGTCGAAGATTTCAAGGCCGACTACGGCCGCTTTCCCGAGACCCTCGCCGAGGTCGGCATGGACAACATGCGCGATCCCTGGGGCAATCCGTACCAATATCTCAACATCGAAACGGCCAATAACCGAGGCGCGCTGCGCAAAGACAAGTTCCTCGTGCCACTCAATACCGATTTTGACCTCTACAGCATGGGCAAGGACGGGGAAAGCAGACCACCGCTGACCGCTGAACCAAGCCATGACGACATTGTGCGGGCCAACGACGGCGGCTACGTTGGCATCGCCACCGGGTACTAGCGAATAGCGACGTGGCCAAGTGGATCGGAACACTCCGTAGTCGCCTCGCCAGACGCGTCTTCCTACTGTTCGTCTTCTCCGCGCTCGTTCCGATTGTTGCCAGCGCGCTGATTACTTTTAGCTATGTCAGTGTGCTGATCACGCAGCAGAGCGAAGCACAACTGCGTCACGCTGCCAAATCCTACGGCATGAACGTATTTGAACGCTTGCTCGGGGTGGAATCACGTCTGCGCGCCATTGCCGAGTATGTGGAGTCCGCCAGAGTACCGACGCGCCAGTCGGTCGAAGAGCTGCGCGGCCAGACCCTCGCCGCTGGCTTACTCCAGCCAAGCGGTGCAATCGAGCCCATCGTAGGTGAACTCCAAGATATACCGGCACAACCCGGGCTCATTAAACAGGCGACGACCAGCGCTCCGCTGCTCGTCAACCAGTCGATCAGCGGTGGTCGCTCGCGAGTTGTCATGGCTCTGCCCGTTACCCTGCCAGACGATTCAGCCGCGACCCTAATCGCCGACATTGATCCGTCCTACCTATGGGGCAGTGAAGATGTCTTCCCAATCATGGCGGAGTTTTGTGTCTTGTCTGACGAAAATTGGCCGCTGTTCTGTTCGCGCCCAATTCCACAATCGGTGACCACAGAGGTCGCGAAAAGGCTCAGCGAATCGTCGTCCGGAGCCCTGAATTGGAGCCATGAGGGTAGCCGACACATCGGCGCCTACTGGGAGTTGTTTATCACGGGTCGGTTTCCTGGGGCACGCTGGACGATAGTCAGCTTCCTCGACGAGACCGATGTGCTGGTGCCGATTGCCGGCTTCAAACAAGTGTTCCCCTTGGCCATCGCCCTATCCATCCTTGTCGTTGTGCTGCTGAGCTCTGTGCAAATCAGGCGCAGGTTGATTCCGCTCGAGCAGCTCACCGAGGCGACCCACCGAATCGCCGACAAGGACTTTGACACCAAGGTAGTCATCAAGTCCGGCGATGAGCTGGAGGACCTGGCTACGTCGTTCAATGCCATGATGCAACGCCTGGGCCGACAGTTCCGCACTCTGACAACGATGTCGGAGATGGACCGTTTGATACTCGCAACATCTGATGTCGAGTTTGTGGTTGACGCTGCCCTGAAGGGAATATTGAGCACAACAACGGGACATGTCGCAACCACCGCTATTGCCGAGCGTAACCTTGGCCAGGTCGTGCGCATCTACCGCATGACGCGTGAAAAAAACTCAGTAGACGAGGTCGAGCGCATCACACTTTCCACCGACGACGTCAGGGTTCTGCTCAGTCATCCTGAAGGACAAACTGCTGAGCTGGCCAGTAATCAACGGACCTTTCTGCAACCCTTAGCAGAATGCGGGGCAACGACCGCACTCATCGTACCAGTGATCGTCGACAAGCATCTCTCGGGCATCATAGGTTTAGGGTATATGGCCTCTGGAGCACCGGTGGACGAGTTGGCGCAATTGCGAGAGCTCGCAGACAGAATCGCAGTGGCCTGGTCCGCCAGTCAGCGTGAAGAACAACTCTACACTCAGGCTCACTATGACCCCCTCACTCGCCTGCCGAACCGACAGCTACTGTTCGATCGAGTCGAACAAGCGATAGCCCGTGCTCGGCGCGAGAACCATCTCGTTGCCGTACTGTTTCTAGACCTTGACCGGTTCAAGAACGTCAACGATACGCTTGGCCATGCCGCCGGCGACACGCTTCTTCAACACACTGCCCAGCGCTTACTTGGTTGCGTGCGCCAGACCGATACGGTGGCACGTCTCGGCGGGGATGAGTTCACGATTGTACTGCCTCGTCTAGCTCATCCGCGCTCGGCCAGCATGGTGGCGGATCAGGTTATCAAAGCGCTATCGGATGCATTCATTATTGGCAGCAACGAAATATTTGTCAGCGCAAGTATCGGTATCACGGTCTATCCTGATGATGGGCTGTCCGCGGAACAGCTGCTCAAAAATGCAGATACGGCGATGTATCGTGCCAAGGAGGCTGGTCGCAGCCGGCACATGTTCTTTGAGGACCAGATGAACATCGCGGCTATGGAACGGGCCAGCCTGGAGCGCGATCTTCGCTACGCGCTGGAACGTAGCGAGTTTGTCCTTCACTACCAACCACAGATCGATCTGCGCACCGGTGAAGTTACCGCCGCGGAAGCACTCTTGCGCTGGCCACATCCGACCCGAGGTCTGGTACCGCCGGGACAATTCATCCAACTAGCCGAAGACACGGGCCTCGTCGAGGCCATCGGCCAGTGGGTGCTAAGCACCGCCGCTCACCAGGTCCAGCAGTGGCAAACTCAAGGGATCAACCTCGAGCGTGTGGCGGTCAACGTCTCCAGTCGTCAGTTCATGCGCCAGGGGTTCGTTGACAGCGTACACGACACATTGAGCAGGACATCTCTCCCACCTGAGTGTCTGGAGTTGGAGATTACGGAAAGCCTGCTATTGGAAGAGAGTGTCGACGCAACTACGATTGTCGGTGCGCTGCATGCGCTTGGCGTGACGCTGTCACTCGACGACTTCGGCACCGGCTATTCGTCGCTGACGTATCTTCGACGTTTCCCGTTCGCGACACTGAAGATCGATCAGTCATTCATTCGCGATCTTCCAGCTGATCAGGATTCAGCGGCTATCGCGACATCCATCATTGCGCTCGCTGCCAGCTTACGCAAAAACGTCGTCGCCGAGGGAGTGGAAACCGCGGACCAGCTCGCATTCCTGCGCAACCACGACTGCGACAGCGCGCAGGGGTTCTTCTTCAGCAGACCCTTGGCGGCCGATGACTTCGATGCATTCTATCGCGGGCACGATGCCGCGCATGCACGATCAGTGATTGCCGGAAGCTGAAGGCGTATTTCAACGCGCTCATGGACCGGCAGTTGCTGCGCGGAACTAGAGCACCTCTTATTGCTCTGAGGCGGTGCCACGCTGGCCGTTGACCGGCCCCTCAGTCGCTTGCCGTTCGTCCTGCTCAAGGATACTCCAGTAGTGCTGAATAAGGCGCTGCAGCGGACGGATGGATTCCTTCTCGCGCATAGCTTCTTGCAGAATCCACATCTTCGCCAGTTCCGGACAGTCGTCCCAGCCCGCTGTTTTCAATTGCAGCTCGAGAATTTTGCGCAGAAGAGCGCCTTCCTTGATCGGGAAGAATGGCACGATAGCGTCGACTCGGTCTAGGAAGGCGCGGTCGAAGGAGCTGTTGCGCCGGGCTCGCTCGAGACGCTGTTGCATCTCGCGCATCTGCACGAACGACACGATAGCTTCCAGGCGACCTGACTCACTCGTACCCGATTCACCTTTGCCGAAATGGGCGAAGCGGTCCTTGGCCGTGCGGATCTGCTCGTCGAGATACTGTTTCATGTCCGCCTCAGCATCGTCCTGCACGCCTTCAAGTAGCAGGGCGCGCAGCCGCGCATCGGTAAGCCCGTCGGCGAGCCCGCGGCGCGGTACGCTCTTGCTCAGCGCGTCGTCGTACATCGCTGCCACGGCGTCCTGCCCTAAATTGGTGGTCATGATGAAAATCACCTGCGAGAAGTACACGGATGCACCTTCCGCGTCCTTCCCCTCTCCTTCGAGAATGCTCAAAAGTATGTCTTGAATAGATGAGTGCGCACGGTCGATCTCATCGAGAAGCACCACGCAGGAGGGCCGCGACCGCACCATATCGTATATGGTTCGGGTCGACTTAAAGCCAACATAGCCGGGGTCGGCGCCCATGAAGCGTGTCCGTGCCGCGTCAGTGCCGTACTCGGACATGTTGAATCGAAAAAACGCTTCTTCGCCAAAGCCCAACGCGCGCGCCAGCGTCCTGCCAAGCTGTGTCTTGCCTACGCCAGGCGGACCCACGAACAGAAACCGGCCGCGGGGAACGCGGCTTGGCGGCCGCTTCGCCTGCGCGGCGAGCCACCTGCACACAATCTCAACCGCATGGTCCTGGCCAACGACCTCCTGCCTCAGCTTGGCACGCACACCAGCGTAGAACTCGCGTGGGTTCTTGCCCAGCACTTCCGTGCCAATGCCCTGCTCCTCGGCAACGTGTTGCCACAGGTCCGTGATGCTCACCGTCCACAGGGGGGGCTCCTTTGCATAAAGGGTACGATGCACGGAACGCCCGACTGCGCTCTCGGCGAGATGAATAGCAATCTCGGGGAAGAACCGCCCCGGGTAGCGTTCCTCTGCGATCTGCAGCAGGGTATTGCAGAACTCGTCCTCGCTCGTGTCAAAGCACAGCTGCTGGCTTTCCGAGACACGCAGCCGGCTCAGGCGCTGCTTCACAACCTGCAGCGTTGCGCCCTGGGGAAGCGGATCAAGTGCCGTTGCCTTGATCCGTTTCACCAAATCCGCGCCGCTGGAATTGGCAGTGCGGCTTATTAACATGTAGGTCCGGCCTCGGCTGGAGAGCACGCCGCCGAACAAGGATCGAAAATGCGTGTACGTGTTCAATGCGGGATTGGTGAAGAACTCGAAACCATCGAAAACAGGCACGACGTGAACGTTTCTGCGCAGATAAGAAAACAGAGCTTCGAGACGCGCACGATTTTCCTCATCAGTGCCAAGAAAATCCTTGGGCGAGCAGATCAGGAAGCGAACGTTGGCCAAACCCGGGTCGGCGGACGCCTGCCAACGCGTATAGGCGCGACGTACCAGTTCACGCGCAAATACCGTCTTGCCAACGCCGGGAGGTCCTTCCAGCAAATAGTGTTCGCCTTGGCGAATCAGGATCGATAACAACCCGAGGTGCCGCTCCAGCGTCTCATCGCGACCAACCAGATCGTAGCCATCGTGACGCGATGCCCACTGCTCATTGACCTGTTCTCCGAAACCGAAATCCGGTTCTTGTTGCTGCTGCGGGCGCACGAGCAACGCCGGGGTAACCCCATAGGTCAGACAAGTATTGCGACACTCGGTCTGTGTCCCATCGTCAAAATCACCATCTAACAACCAGAGCAGAACCCTCTCATCCAGCTCCGCCGATATGTCGTGGGCCGCAGCGTAGCGCTCATAGCTGCGGATGGCAGCGTCTGGCTGATAGACCGCAGATGGTCCCGCACTCGCGCCGGACAAGTCCTCGACCGCCATCTGCGGCAGAACGTATCGCTTGATCTGGTCGAGGGCAAGCTCGGCTTCAGGCATGCTGAGCCGGTTCAGACTGTAGAGATAAAGGTGAGCCAAACTCCCTGCCTGTCCAGACGCGTTCGCCCTGCGTATGGACTCATAGACAAGTTGCGCGAATTCACTCATAGGCACATGTTAGGAATGACTCTGAGTCGGCACAAAGGTATCAGCCGAGTATTCGGTCGTCTGACGCAGCAGTGGAGCAACAACGTCACGTTCGTCTCCCCGCGGACGAGCGGCGCAGGGCCCATCGATCTCCCTCCCGAGGCTTGGTCTTGGATGGGCCGTACTCCGAGCATACTACGGATACTCGTCGTGCGGAGCGCTACTTCCCGGCCGAGTTCACCCTGCCTGGGTTGAGGACGAAGGCCTATCGCCACCCGCCACCGCCACCTGGTCGACGGGCCCCGACTCCGCCGGTCCTAATAGGATCGCCAACCATCGCGTTTCCTCCGAATTCTCGAGCATAATCTTGACCACCATGGTTAGCGGAATCGACAACAGCATGCCAACCGGCCCGAGCACCCAGCCCCAGAACACCAACGACAAGAATACCACCAGTGGCGACAGGCCCAAGCCACGCCCCATCACCCGGGGCTCAATGATGTTGCCGATCAGTACGTTGACAACCAAGTAGCCGCCTGCGCCCAGCGCCGCCAGTCCCAAGCCCGCTTGCACGAAGGCCAGTAGAACCGCCGGCACCGCGGCAATAATCGAACCGATCGTTGGCACGAAGTTCAGCAGGAAGGCCAATAGCCCCCACAGCACGGGGAAATCGACACCAATAATCGCCAACCAAAGCGCAATCAGCACGCCTGTTGCCAGACTCGTCAGCGTCTTCATGCCGATGTAGCGATTGATGTCGTCTGACAATTCTGACAAATGGGGAATAGCTTCTGCGGACCCCCCCATGATACGGCGTAGTTTATCGGTGAAGCTTGTGGCCTCGAGCAGGATGAAAATGACGGTGAGTATGATGAAGAAGACATTGGTCAGCACGCCGCTGAGCCCGGTCAGCATCGTGGATGCCAACTGCATGGCCGCGCTTGGGTTGAGCGCCTCGCGGACCGAGTCGACCGGCAACGCCACCCCGTATGCTTCCAGCCACTGCAGCAGCGCCGAGACTTCCTCCTCGAGGCGGGCGCGATACTCGGGCACTGCGGCCGCGAAGCGGTTCACTGATGTGCCGACTATCAACGCCAACACGACCGCTACCAACCCAACTGCGAGCAATACCGCGAGCAGCGAAAGACCGGCGGGCAGTCCACGGCGCTGCAGCGAAAACAGGGCCGGCGCGCTGATGATGGCAACGAACAGTGACAACAGAAACGGCACAACAATGGACTCAGCCGCTTTCAATCCGGCGACGACAACGACAACTGCCGCGGCGGCGTAGAGAAAATTCGCGACCGCCGGCTTCTTGATCTGTTCCACGCTGCCCCTCCTGAGTACCCAGACACTGGGTATCCTAGCCTATCGCGGGCCAGGGTACGGCGCCAAATCGACACGGCCTGCACGACAGCTCGTTAGCCGGCAGCGCTGGACCGGTCGACCTAAGCGCCAGCAGCGCCAAGAAGACGGCTATGGGCCCCTAGCACAGCGAGACATTGGGCCGAGGTGGCTTGGTGGCATCAACCTGCATCATGGCAAAACCTAGCCCGCCAGCTGGCGGATAGAGCGTAGTGGCTTTGCTGAAGACTGCTGCCTCGGCGGTCGGTGAAGGAAAGCCGACTGCAAGACGCTTCGGGCAGGGGTCACCTGACTATGCGGTAACACGGCGTATATGCCTCCCCAGCGAGCTTCATACGCGTCTGCGCTACAAATGAGGCCAACAGCGCATCAAGCGACTCCATGATGCGTTTATCACCACGAATCTCGAACAAGCCGTGCTCCTCGATGGCGCGGATGCCTTCGTCCTTGACATTACCGGCGACCACCCCGGAGAAGGCCCGGCGCAGATTCGCCGCCAGCAAGTGACGCTCCTGGTTGGTATGCAATTCCAGACCGTGCATGTTTTCGTGGGTGGGCACGAAGGGCTCCTGAAATTCCCGTTCTACTTTCAGCAGCCAATTGAAATAGTAGGCGTCGCCAAGCTCCGTGCGGAAATGGCGCACGCGCTCTACCCCTGCGACCATCTCGCGCGCCACGGTCACCGGGTCATCAATAATGATCTTGTAGAGTCGCTGGACCTCCTTGCCCAGAGTGTGACCGATGAATTCATTGATCTGTTTGAAGTACTCTTCCGTGCCGCTGGGACCAGTCAGTATGAGCGGAAACGGCACATTCTTGTTGTCGGGATGCAGCAGGATCCCGAGAATGAAAAGAATCTCTTCGGCTGTTCCCACCCCCCCGGGAAAGACAACGATACCATGGCCCGTGCGCACGAACGCCTCCAGGCGCTTCTCGATGTCCGGCATGATGACCAGGTCGTTGACAATTGGGTTGGGCGATTCGGCGGCGATAATACCTGGCTCGGATATACCCAGGTACTGCCCGGAGCCGTTGCGTTGTTTGGCGTGACCAATGGTTGCGCCCTTCATCGGGCCCTTCATGGCGCCCGGACCGCAGCCGGTGCAGATATCCATACCGCGCAAGCCGAGCTCGTAGCCCACTTCCTTTGTGTACTCGTACTCCTCGCGCCCGATAGAGTGCCCACCCCAACATACGACCAGTTTGGGATCGGTCAGTGGCCGCAAGATGTTGGCGTTGCGCAAGATGTGAAACACCGCATTGGTGATACCCGCAGAGGTGTCGAGATCAATATTGGGGTTCGCGCCGATCTCCTCGTTGACATAGACCACGTCGCGCAGCACGGCGAACAGATGCTCGTTGATACCCTTAATCATGGCGCCATCGACAAAGGCGCTGGCTGGCGCATTGCGCAACTCCAGCTTGATGCCCCGCTCGACCTGGATTACGCGAATATCAAATGAACGATAGCGCTCCAACAGTTCTTTGCCGTCGTCCAGGTAGCTGCCGCAGTTCAGAACCGCAAGCGAACAGTTGCGAAACACGTTGTAGAGGCCACCCTGGCTCATGTCGAGCAGCTTGCTCACTTCAACCTTGGAAAGAACGTCCAGGCGCCCTGCCGGCGTAATGACTGCGTCTACCGTCTCGTATTCCATAATGTGTTAGTACCCCAAAAGTTTAGACACAAAACCAGCGCTCGAGCCTCTGGGCGAGTCCAGGTGCTCAGCGTGTCAGCCAGTAAAAAATACCCGGTATATCGGGGAAGCCGATGAGCAGAAACCACGTGTCCCCCGCATTGTTGAAATCCCGTGCGCCCAACCCCAGTCGCAACCGGTTGGCAAGCAGGCCGACATGAACATCTCCGCCGAATGTATCCCTGCTTACGCCCTGGGGCGGATTGAAAAGATGGTAGTAGGTTGGCGTCATGCCCCAACTGCTAAACACTGTGCCTTCAGTCAGGCGTGTGTAGTCCAGCCCGGCGCCGATATAGTTGCCTTGGCTATCGATTGAGTCGCCCCCCAACAGACCTTGGGCAATCCCCAGCGTACCGCGGACACCGAGAAGATCACGCGGCGACAGCGACCAAGTCGGTTGCCAGACCACTTGAAAGTCTCCCTGAACCGCGTCAAACGCCACTTCATAGGGAATCACATTGCGCCAGATCCAATCGGCCGGTGCCGTTGACGGCGAAAACTCAAACGGGTGGTAGCGGTAGGTGCCGGCGCGAAGCGCCAGCGATGTCGCGCCGAGCATCGTCGACCACGAATCGGGCCGTTTGTCAGGGTCGGGCTCACGCTCGGCGACGATGCGTTCTGCCTCCTTTTCCAGGTACATCAGCCGGTCAGTGAAGCGGCGGGTCAGCTCGTAGGCCCAAAGCTCAGGGTTGCTCATGATCTGAGTGAGCAATGGTTCGACGTTATCCTCTGTCGGTGTCGGTGAGAATCCCTCTGCCTTGAGAAACTCGAAGAACTCAACTTCCACGCTCCGCTGCCCGAGCCCGGCAGCGCGCGCGCGCTCCACCTCCAGTGTTTTGGCCAATCCGACATGAATGATCTGCATATCACGGTCTTGCTCGGGCATCGGCTCGTAGGCGAATGCCATGCCTCCGGTGGCGCCGAACTCGGCCTTTGCCAACATCGCGAATACGTAGCTCCCGCGCGCGTCGTCCTGCAGCGCAATGGCCTGAGCGTAATCCGCGGCTAACCCATCCCAGCACTTCTTGAATTCGTCCGGCAGATAACGCATCGAGAAGTGCAGTTCGCAGGTGATCTTCGATGCGCTGATGACTGCGTCGTAAATGCCGGTGTAATAGTCGTACTCCCGAAATTTGAGTTCGAGGAAAGCACCGAAGTCCTCCAGCAATGTTCCGGTGATCGGCGCACCCCGGCTGGTCACCCGCAGGATCCTGTCGTTCTCCATGGCCAGTGCCGCCTTGCGGATGCGCTGCGCTAGATTCTCATCCTGCCCCGGAAGGCGATCGACAAGCCGCGATAGTCGTTGCGCCAACACTCGTCGATACGCGGCGTAGTCAACAACACACAACGCTTGCACTGAGAGTTCTGTTTCGGCTCGCGTTTCGTGACAGCGCTTCGCCAGACCGTGCCGCGCCAACTTCTGTACGGAGAAAGGCGACGTAATGGACGCCTCAGTTCGATCATAGGCGATCTCCAGCAACCGGCCTGCGTAACGCAACGCTTGGGAGCAGTCCAACTTGCCCTCAAAGAACGGCAGCTCATTGTTGCAGTCCGATGGATTGGTTGACTCGGCCAGCGAATCCGCTAACTCGTAGCTCAAACTCGAGAGGTTATACGCCCAACGGTCACTGGTCAGTTCACGGTAGAGTTCATATCGCCGAGCGCTCCCGAGCGCTCCAAGAAGCATGGAACTCTCCGATGAGAAGCTGTATTCCATCTGGTCGCATGCCGCCGGTGGGTTGGCGCCATAGCAAGCTTCGAACTTCCGCGTCTTCGGCTGCTGATACCGGGTACGATTCGGGTCGAGATACACATAGGACACCGGTAATGCATCACGGGGGACATCGACACGGTCCTCAGCCAGCACCCGGGCGAGACCAATCGGCAGGTTGTCGAACAAGCCACCATCGGCGAACTCAGCTCGATCCAACTCATAGCCTTCCGGACATTGCCACTGTGGCTGTGGCGTCGCCGCGGGCGTCAGCGGCGCGGCCTCCTCCATATATCGTGCCGCCAGGCGGCAATAGCTGAGGCGCTTGCGCCCAAATGCCACAGGGAAAGCGCTGGTGGTGAGCACAGCATCCATAATTGCGCTGTCGACGATAGCGAAATCGCTCACGGCTGCTTCTTGGGGCAACAGAATTGTGGAATGATCCAGCGTGCCAAGGTAGTCACTTGGGTTGAATTGAAATGAAACGGTGGTGTCGTCGCGCACACTCAGCTCGAAAGGGATAGCGAAGCGCTGGTTCTCAACCTCGACGTCGCCGGCGAGCAGCGCCTCGGGAACGACACGCGTGACGGTCACGCCAAGAGGTACCCGGCAGTTGCGGCGGAAGCTGGGCGAACGCCATTTCTCGCGCAAGAACTCCGCCGCCCTATACAGGCCGCTGCGCGAGAGCACTGCATCATCGTCACGATAGACAGGGGAATCCGGGCGCGCGGGTAAAAGATCGTTGATATCGGGCAAAAGCCAGACATACCGAAAGATATTGTCGTCGATGCGATTGGCAAAGCCCCCTTCGGCTTCAGGACGAACGCACCAGCTCAGACCGCTAAGCAAAGTGTTAATACCACCTGCGGAGGCTCCCGCCATCGCCGACAACTCAAAGGGCCTGAACGTGCCCAGCAGCGTCGTATCGCGATGCTCGGTCTCTTGGCGTATTAGCTTGACGAACGCCCAGTTCAGGCCAGCCTCATAGGCGCCCTTGCTGGCTCCACCGCTGATGGCGAAAGCGATTCGGTGGGGCGGCGTGTCTGCAACTGCGTGCTGGTGCAGGAACAGGCATGCGCACAGAGCCAAGACAGTGGACACACTCCTCATCGCGCTCACTCCGATCCGTTGTTTCGCTATTGTACTCGGCGCGGACCGCTAATGGGGTAGTTGGGGCTATCGAGGGAATTCCGTTTCGGCTGCCGATACTGTATCGTCGCCTCCAGATGTGTACGTGAAAGAGGTCATCATGAGACTGGTTTGGTTCGGAGCGCTGGCCCTGCTACACCTGCTCTCCGCCTGTGCCGCTATCCCAAATGACAGCGCCACCGAGGCCGCACCGAGCGAAGTGCTGATCGAGTTCTTCTTCGCCACGGATCGCCTGCACACCGGCTCACCGGACCCGGCCGACGCGTTCGGATCGGAGCGCGGTTCAGTGAGCTATGGTCGAGGCGTAGTGGCAATTCCCGTCGAACGTGCCAGATCTCAGTTCGCCGATTACACTGGCCGCAATGTCAACTATGGGATGCGGACAGCGTCAACGGCTGTGCTGCGTAGCCTCACCGGTACGCCAGAGGAAAATTTCTTCGCTGACCTGTCACACAACACCCGCACTAAACCCGACAAGTCAGTGCTGGTGTACATACATGGCTACGGCCGTCGCTTCGCCACGTCCGCACGAAACGCCGCCCTGGTGGCATACGAGGTAGGTTATCAAGGCACCCCAGTCGTCTATAGTTGGCCCTCCAAAGGCTCGGCGGCACACTACGTCGCCGACAGCACCACCGTGGAATGGTCCACGCCACATTTGCGCGACTTTATCCGCGAGCTAGCGCAGCGTACCGACGCCACCGCCATTCACCTGGTCGCCCACAGTATGGGCAACCGCGCTTTGCTCAAGGCACTGTCCGAGCTGGTTCGTGAACCGGGGCAGCAAGAAACGTGGAAGATTGGCGAAATTGTTCTGCTGGCACCCGATGTCGACCGCGCCATATTCGAGCGAGACTACGCCCCGCAGCTATTGTCCGCCGGAGCTCGGCTTACGCTCTATGTGTCGTCGATGGATATCCCGCTAATGGCCTCGAAACAGGTTCATACCTATCCCCGCCTGGGCGACGCCCGCGACGGTCCTTTCGTTCTAGCGGGTGTCGAGACGATCGACGCCACCGCGGCGCTCTCAATTGTTGAAAGCCATTCCTACTACCGAGAAAATCCGGCCGTTATGGCCGACCTCCACTATTTGCTCAGCGAACGCCGGGGCGCCAGGGATCGTCCGACATTAGAACGGATCGACACAAGAGCGGGCAGCTATTGGAGAGTGAGAGCGGATTGGCCACCGGAATAGACTCTTCAGGCGCTCCATTTGGATTCAAACATGACGTCCCTTTGGCCACCGGGAGCCACTATCGCCACGATCAAGTGACGATTCTCAACGCTAAGTAGGGCACGATGTTGAGAAACAGAATGCCCATCTTGTAGATGGCCATCCCTGAATAGTGGATCGAATCAAACTTGTCAGCCGGAACCGTGAACCACTTGGAGTGCAGGCGGTGGATCCACTCTCGTGCGAAGGCGAAGAGCAGGAACCACCACAGCAGGAGCGCCAAATTGATCAGCGCACACCAGCCTAAGGCGTCTTGGATGAGCGTTGCTGTCATCGCGAGTTCTCAGGTCAGAACCAGCTCGCCGACCAAGCCAGGCGGCGAGCCGACCTTGCCTCACTTGCCGATCGGTTCGAAGCTGAATTTCTGACCGCCGATTGACGCCTCGTACATCAGGCCGCCTTTGGCAAGGGTAAATACGGCCATGCCCTTCTGGTACCCGGCCTGCTGAGCACCAGCATCCTTGTAGCCGGTGTTGGCACTTGCGCTCGACCCGCCGGTACTCGCCTGCGCCTGAGCACCCGCCGTAATGGCAACAGCGCTGGCTTGGGCGCCGAATTCGAAGTTGCCACTTGTGAACTCGTCGTAGGCACGTTTGTCCTGGAAAAAGATCATCTGACTGTAGGCCTGGCCACCGAGCTGAAAACCGATGGTGATTTGGGTCATCGAGGTCTTGCCAGTCAGCTTGTCGCCAGCATACACCTGGCCCTTGCCATGCGCACCGCCGATGCCGATGCCGCCTTTGCCGATGGTGGGGAAGACGGCGTATCCATAGGAATTCTTGAAGAACGACTCCACCAGGGGATTTTCCTTGAAGGTCTTTAAAGTCTGAGCATAATCATCGGCTAGCGCAGCAGTCGGTAGTAGCATGATGGTCAATAACAGAACTAGACCCGCCTTGAATTGATGCATGACGTCACTCCCATACAGATGAAATCGACTTCTTGGACAACTTGGAGCACATACTGTTCCGCTCCACAAGTCCCAGCTGTAGATGGTAACAGTTCCGTACTGCCAGGGGAGCACCCCCATCGTCGGTGCGACGATGTCGGTGGACACCCCGGCGCCACATCGAAGGGCTGCTCGACGACATTCTAATGTAGCTGTGACCGCTGCCCGCAGCGAGGTAAAATGCAGGCATTTACTGCTGATGACGTCATGTCTGAAACTCCGCATCGACAACCGAGCCCCAAGTCGCGCAAACCCCGTCGCCTGTGGTCGTGGCTTTGGCGTGTTGCGCTGCTCATAGTTGCCCTCGATGCGGCGTATCTGGTTGCCGTCTGGCCAGATTGGAGCGTAATGCGTGGGGCCCGTCACGCCAAGTCGAATTTCATTGAGAGCTATGAGCGGCAGCGTGCACAAGATCCACGCCTGCCGCCGTTGCGCTGGTACCCCGTAGCGTTGAACGATGTCCCGGCGCATCTTCGTCAGGCCGTTATCGTGGCCGAGGACGCACGCTTCTACCAACACGACGGATTCGACTTCGTTGCCTTCACGGAAGCGATGACAACGAATTTTGAGTTGGGCGACTTCCGCTACGGCGCCAGCACAATCTCACAGCAGACAGTCAAGAATATGTTCTTCAGCGGCTCGCGCAGTCTGCTGCGCAAATGGCATGAGCTCATCGTCACGCTTGGCATGGAGCTCAACGTCAGCAAGCACCGCATTCTGCAGACCTACCTCAACGTCGCCGAGTTCGGCCCAGGCGTGTACGGCGTCGAAGCCGCGGCACAGCACTACTGGGGAATACCGGTATCAGCCTTGAATGAGCAGCAAGCCGTAGAGCTCGCGGCAACCTTGCCCAGCCCCCTTAAGGACAATCCGGCAACGCGCACCACACGCTTTCGAAACCGCGTAGCCCGGATTCAGTCGTGGCTGGACGTGCGCAACAGACCGTGATTATTGCCGAGCTCTGTTAACGACCACTAGATAGAACGAAGCCTGGAGGACGTGCTCACGACTGTCTTCCACCGCAATCCGTTCGAACAGCCTGGTGGTTGGTACGTGGGTCTCGCCAACGCGGAGCAGGCCATCGATCTCGACAATCGTCCCTGTAGCAGCGCGAGCGGACGCATCGGTTCGACCAACAACCATCACCACGACTGAGTACTTGGGCGGTCGGCGAGGGCAATCGCCCTCGCCGACCGCCCCGCTACTACTGACGCGGGTGGGAAAGGCCCTGGCCATCGATGTAGTCAGAGAAATCTGGTTTGCTGGACATGCTGACGGGAACACCGCTGTCGATAACCAATTGGATCACCTGTATTGCCCGGGGCGGCGCCTCCTGCTGTCCATTTTCCCGGTAGTACCAAACGGCACCATTGGCGTCCTTGGCACGCTTCAACGCTGTCTTCAGTCGCTCCATGTCACTGGGCTGACCATCGACCAGCACCGCTCGGCGCCCGTCACCGGCGCACAGCACAGAACGAGCAGCACAAGCGCTACCACTAGAGATACACGCTTCCCCATTCGTCACACCAAGGCTCGTCATCCACTCTCGACCGGCGCACAGCAGTACGTAAGGATCAAGTTGCGCAGCTCGGTGAGATCCGCGCAGTCCTTGAGCTCAACTGGCCCCAAACATTGACGTAGACCGTCATTGGTCTTGCGGTACACGGCAGGCAGCTCGGCGTCTGTCAGGCCATAGGTGCGCCGTGCCTCGTCGCGATGCAGAAACTCGCAGGGTAGTGACAGCGATTCTATGAACGCTTTCCATTCGCCGCGTATCTGAAAGTAGCCGTGGGTGAGCTCGCACAGCGGACACGCATAGGTCTCGGGCGAGAATATCTTGTGGGCGATGTCTGTCAGCGTATTGAACACGCCACTATCGGCGTTGTAGACGAAGAGCAGGCCTTGCGCATTGTCTGTGTCAGGAGCCTGCATCGTCTCCGCTCTGGTGACGGCGGGTCGCGCTTCGACCCCACTTTATCAGCAACAGCAGTACGGGCGCGCCGTGCAAAAACAGGTCAAATATGTCGATGGGTTTGCTCAGCTCGCCGGCCGCCAGCATCTTCAGCTTCTGCCACAGATGCGGTTCCGGCACGAACGGAGCTAACCCGAGAATCACAGCGGCGACAATCAGCACCGAGGTTGGCACACGATCAATCCAATTCAGCATACATCACCCATGTAACTGTGCT
>Ga0111166_1008_pt1 | contig 31248 bp, 21 predicted proteins | sample DeeMarSeWOR28_12_FD_80267 | JGI IMG/M metagenome (GOLD analysis project Ga0111166, IMG submission 80267) | Thiotrichales bacterium SG8_50
GCGGCTTGTCGACAATCGGCAGCATCTCTTTGGGGCTCGCCTTCGTAACCGGCAGGAAGCGGGTGCCCATGCCGGCGACGGGGAATACTGCTTTCGTTACTCGTGACATCCTGAATCCCTGCTCGTTTTTGGGCTGGGCGATTGCGCCAAGCCATCACAAGTATAGTGGCGAAGACGTGGAACGTTCCCCTCCCCATTTATCAGGTGGGAAAAGACAGGGTGAACCGCCTTCTTGCTAGCAAGATCGATGGAATTCGGCCAGGCTCCAGTCCCCCACCACACCGGTCTACCTGCGGGGTCGACGACATCCTTCCACGCCTCGGGAAGGATGGGTACACCCCATACTACGGGTCAGGTCGGCACGCCCTAGAATCTGTACCGCAACCCCCAAGTCATGAAATTTGATCCTACCTTGGGTGGGGCGATCAGACCGTAGCCGCCGCTGCGGTGGTGCACCTTGTACACGAAGGTAACGTCCGGGTAATCGCGAAGGCCCCATTCGGTTTCATACATGCCGTAGAGTTGAAATTTGTAGCGCTTCTCCGGATTTTCCTCAGATCCGTCTTCGTAACTGGGCGTGCCATGCGCGATCGATGGGCCATATCCAATGGTTAACCGGAGCGTCACGCCCCAGAACTCCAACTTGGTCAGCTCCAGGACATACGCGAGATCGGTCTCCCAGTTTTCCTGCAGACCGCTGTGCTTTACCTCGATCAGTTCGAGCCCGGTCCGGATGTCGGAAAGCCCGATGGCGCGTCCAGCTGCTCCGAGCCACTCGGGTGTCTTGGTGTGCCAGCGATAGCTCAGCCCCCAGAAATACGTTGGCTCCCAGGCCAGATTGCCGCTCAGAATATCCCCGGGGATCTCCAGCAGATTTTCGTCCACGCCCTGGCCGCGATAGACACTAACGGCATCAGCGTAAACGCCTTCGTTCGTGACGTGGTTAAATGACTGCACTTCTGTGTCCTTCCCCGAGACAATTCCAGGACACATCGCCGCGCAACCGGAAACGATCGGACCGGCAGACGACCGACTTCGCCTCAGGCGGACTGCTGCAATTGTCTCGCGGGCACCACCGTATGGAGTGGCGTCGGTTGAATCGGCTCACTCAAAGCGGTGTCGCTCTTCTCATCATCGTCGATGACCGCGGAAGGGTCTTGTTCCAAAAGCACATGGTTCGGAATGGACGCCAATACCAAGCTGTCCGGCGCCTTCAAAGATTGCGCAGGATTCAGCTCGCGCCCCAACTGGAAGCCGCCAAACAAATAGTAGTTACCGTTCACCTGAGTCCGTTCAATCACGAAGTTGCGGAAGCGCCGGAACAAATCATGATCGATCGGTTCCGGCTGTTGCCAGAACGTGGCAAGCGGACCTTGATGGGCCAGACCCGGCATATCGTAGATCGCCTGGCCGAGTACCTTGACAGGCGTTCCGTGCAACAGCGACGACATCCCGACCGTACTGTTGATCAGCACGGTACCGCGCGCATGATCCAGCAGCGAGGGCAGATGGACATCATGCACATAATGCACGCGCGCCGCGATACCGCGTTCGGCCGCCAACCGGGCAATCAGCTCGCCGTAGTCGCGAAAGCCGCGGTCAAGGGGATGGTGCTTGAAAACAAGGTGGGTATCCGCCGGCGCATGCGCCGCGAATGACCCCACCACCTCGGCAACGAACGACACGATCGAGCGGTAGGGGCTGTGGAACAGCACCTGCGCATCCTTGTGCACCTGGAGCGGCACGAGGAAAAAGCGATTGGAAAGCGGGCCGCGAACCAACGCGAGCACGTCGCGCTCGCGCAAACCATAAAGGTACTTGCGCACCCAACCCCGCACCCAGCGAAGTCCGTGAGTGAAACTGAAGTACTGGCGGTGATGACGGTAGTGCGGAAAACGCCGCCGCCCGAGTCGCCCCGCCAGTCCGTAGAACGCGGCGAACAGCACCCCCGAAAAGACGGCCCGCTGGCTCATTGACTGGGCGGACGCAACAGCCCGGTCGGGCAGCATCCGATAGAAACCCGGGTCGTTCGACAGCCCTGCGTGACCATTCACGCCACCACGCGCGAGCGTGATGTAGTCGGGACGCAGGTAGCCTTCCTCGAAAACGAACACCTCAATACCCAGACGTCGCGCCAGACGCGCCGCAACGCGGTGATAAAAGCGACAGTCGCCGAACAACACGAGCGCGTCGATCGAGTGGCAACTCATGACTTCCCTCAGGAAGGGCCGCCATTTCGTAGCGCTGGCTTTGAATGTATAGATTGTGCCGGGGGATGCCCAGGCCGGGAAAAACAATGCATCACCGCCGTTCAGGTTCACCTTGACGACTTCGATGCCCCGTGACTGGAGAATATTCGCGAGACGCCAAAAGAAGGGGCCAATCGGTCCCTGCAGCAGCAAAACTCGCCGATACGCAGTTAGTTCGTCGAGATACATCCCAGAACCCATCCTGTAATAAGGCGCCGCGCCCTTCCGATTCGCCGAGCGGCATATGACGGCTGCAAAAGATGTGCCTTTTGATCCGGATCGAGTCGATCGATCCGTCCGCGTGTGTCGGCAATCAGACGCACGACCGACTCCGCGCTCACGAATGCGCCAAGATCGGGACGCCAGTAGCGCGGATAGTGCAGCAGTGTCCCGGTCACCAGTTGCTCGAGCGAGAGCCGACGGGTCCGGCGCGGGAAGTCAAGCCGATCTTCGGTCAGCCCCCAGCCGGCGTAAAACGGGCGGCCGTAAGTGACCACCTTGCGGTTACGCAGCAGGGCATCGAAGCCGGCAAGCGACGTCATCGTGTGAACCTCCCTGACCGCTTCAATACATCCAATCACATCCACCTCTAATTCAACGTGATCGCAAAGCTGCCCAAGTCGGTCGGCAGCTAAATAGCCCTTGCGATTTCGGGCCCGTGTATCGGGGTGGGGTTTGTATACGATGAAGGCGTCCGGCTGTGCTTGCCGCACGGCCTGAAGCAGCGCCTCGTTCGTCCTCACCCTGTCGCATCCCATGCGAATCGATGCATCATCCTCCACCTGCCCCGGCACAAGTATGACCGGGCGATCCGGTGGAACATCCAGATTAAGGGAATGATGCGCTTCCGTGTTGTATTTGGTAACCCTCAAGGCAAGTATAAGGTCAGTCAGATCCCGGGCTCTGCGCTCAACAGTAGGGCCAAAGACCAAAGTGTTAAGCAGGGTTTCCAGTTCGCTGGGCCGCCCGGGGTCGAAATAGATCCCCTGCCGGTCCACGACCAGGGAAAGGGGGCGGATGAGGTCCGACCCCAACCCTACCGAGCGGATGAAGCCATCCTCGACCCGCCACACCGGAACCTGCTCCCGGCGGGCCCAGTCCTGTACCGCCTTCGGCTCATTTATTCCCCAGACCACAATCCGTGAGTCCGGTGTCATCCCCTTATGCAGGGCTTCGCGAAGGCTGCGGGCAAACACCACCCTGTTCCCGCGAGCCTTGAGAAACGGCCGGACATGGTGCCGCTTCCATAGCTGAAACCCAAAGCAGAACAGCTCGCCTCCATTCTCGCGCGCCATGCGCCGCTGCAGGGCAAGGTGCTCGATCACATCGAAGACCGTCCCCCGGTCGCCCTGCTCCGGATGCAAGTATCGGGCGTACAGCAGGTAGGCCGCCGCGAAGATCTCGCGCACGGTGCGCCGAGCCCGCCGCCGCTCACAGGTCACGCGGTCATCGGTTGCGCCCCACCCGGCGTAGAACGGCATGCCGAAACACACGACCGGCTTCCCGCACAGCATCGCCTCAAGGCCAAGTTGCGAGCTCACCACGTATACCCGGTCCATGCCCTCGATCAGCGATAGCGGGTTCACATCCTGCGAGAGCACCACCGTATCGGCATCTGCACGAACATGCTCGAAGTAGCCGCGCTTCTTCCCCGCGAGTACGTCTGGATGGGGTTTCACATAGATGCACGCACCCGGGTTCTCGGCGCGCGCTGCCGCGAGCATGCGCGCGAACGACGCCTCATCAGCCATTCCGAGCACGACGGACATGTCGCCACGGGTCTGATCGATGACCAGCACTTTCTGGCGCCCATCCTCCTCCAACGGCGCCGCATCGGGCGCGCTGTTGTACTTGGAAAGCCGATGCTCGCGGATAAGAGAAATGGCGCGATCGACGTCCGCGGTCGCGGCGGCAAGCACGTCACCGCCGTCGCTGAGGAGCTGCTCGAGCCGCGACGGCCGCGTGGCATCGTAATAGACGCCAATGTCGTCTATGATCACCGACAGCGGCGGAACCCCGCGCACGCCAAGATCGAACGAACGCAGGAACCCGTCCTCGAGTGCAACGTAGGGAAGCTCGTGACGTGCCGCAAAGCGTCGCGCCCGCTCGGCCGTAGGCTTGCTGCCCCAGCCCACCACTTTCGTCAACTCGCGACCTGCGCGGCGCGGACGGTACACTATCGGCTCGCCGAGTAAATCTTCGAGATGGGGAATGCGCAGAATTTCCCGCGAGAACACGGCAATCATACGGTCACTTCTTTCCGCTGGACTAACACGAAGACGGCTAGAGATTGTATTGCTGTCGCAGCCAGTCCCTGTAGCTGCCGTCGATCACTGTGCGCCACCACGCTTCGTTCCCCAGATACCAATGAACGGTCTTGCGTAGACCGGACTCCAGACCTTCGCGTGGCGCGTATCCAAGTTCGTTCGAGACCTTGCGCGCATCGATCGCATAGCGGCGATCATGTCCGGGACGGTCCTTAACGAACGTCACAAGTGACTTGCTGGCGCCCCCTTGCCCTGCCGGCGCGCGCGGGAAGCGTTTCGCCAACGAAGCGTCCCTCCGGAAAGCGTCATCCAGCAGCGCGCAAACCACCTCGACAATGTCAAGATTGGTGCGCTCGTTGTTGCCGCCGATGTTGTAGGTCTCACCCAACCGCCCGCGCTCGATCACCAGCTCAACGCCCCGACAGTGATCCTCCACGTACAGCCAATCGCGCACGTTCATGCCGTCGCCATAAATGGGCAGCGGCTTTCCCTCCAGAGCGTTGACGATCATGAGTGGAATCAGCTTTTCCGGGAAATGATACGGCCCGTAGTTGTTCGAGCAATTGCTCGTCGTCACCGGCAGGCCGTAGGTATGGTAATACGCCCGCACCAGATGATCGCTTGCCGCCTTGCTCGCGGCATACGGCGAGTTTGGCGCGTATGGAGTCAGCTCGGAAAATGCCGGATCACTCGGCCCAAGCGAGCCGTACACCTCGTCGGTGGAAATGTGGTGGAAACGGTAGCGACCCGCCGCCAAGCCAGTGGCGTCAGCGAGCCACACGGCGCGTGCCACCTTGAGCAGGCTGTGTGTGCCGATCACATTAGTCTCAATAAAAGCGTCTGGCCCAAGGATGGACCGATCGACGTGTGACTCGGCGGCAAAGTGCGCGATGGTGTCGATGCCCTCCTCGCGCAGCAACGCTTCGACCAGCGCCTCGTCGCGGACATCGCCCTGCACGAACCGAACGCTGCCGTCCTGCAAAAGTGCCTGAAGACTGGCGAGATTGCCTGCGTAGGTTAGCGCGTCCAGCACCACCACCCGATCCTGCGGGTGCTGTGCACGCCAGTAATGGGCAAAGTTCGCACCGATGAATCCGGCGCCGCCGGTAATCAAGAGCCTTCTCATTTCGACTCCTTGGGCTCCCGAAGCATCTCGCGCAGGACCACTCGCCAGTGCGGCGGGGTTAATGCCAACGCCTCCCAGGTCGCGGTCTTGTCGAGAACGCTGTAGGCGGGCCGCCGCGCCGGGGTCGGATGGTCCTGCGTGCGTATGGGGCGAATCGGAATTGCCCTGTCCAGCAGACCCCATGCCTCCGCTTCCTCCTGGATCGCCACGGCAAAGTCATACCAGCTCGCCACGCCAGCATCTGTCCAGTGATGAATGCCCTGCATCTGTGGCGCATCGACAGCCCGCCACAGCGCCTGCGCCAACCCCTTTGCCCAGGTTGGCGTGCCGATCTGGTCCGCCACCACGCCAAGCGAGGTACGCTCGCGCATCAGTCGCAGCATAGTGTTGACAAAATTGTGGCCGTGCGCGGAATACACCCACGCCGTGCGCAACACCAGCACGCCGCTATCGACCGCCATGACAGCGCGCTCGCCCGCGAGTTTGGACTCGCCGTAAACGCCGAGAGGATTGGGCGCATCATCGGGCAGGTACGGACTTCCTTTCGTGCCATCAAAGACAAAGTCCGTCGAGACGTGGATGAGCCGAATGCCGCGGGCGACCGTAGCCCGCGCGAGTAGGCCAGGCCCTTCGCTGTTCACCGCCTGCGCCCGTTCGCACTCGCTCTCCGCCTTGTCCACCGCGGTATAGCCGGCGGCATTGATTACGACAGCGGGCTCATGGCCCGACAGGGCTCGCTCAATCTGCACAGCATCCGTGATATCAAGCAACGCACTCGACAGCGCAACCAGCTCGTGCGCTTTCGGAACCGTGCGCAGCAGTTCGCGGCCCAGCTGGCCCCCGGAACCGGTCACCAACACCTTCACGTGAAGCACTCCGCGTCCTTCAGCAGGGCGCCAGCGGCATCTCTTGGCGCGAGCATTGGGGCGCTGCCGTCCACAAGCGGCCACTCTATTCCAATCTCCGGGTCACTCCACAGCACTACCCGCTCATGCTCGGGCGCGTAGTAATCGGTGCACTTGTATTGGAACTCGGCGCCCTCGGGACTCACCACGTAGAAGCCATGCGCAAACCCGACCGGAACCCAGAGCATGTAAAAGTTCTCGGCCGACAGGCGCGCCCCGACCCACTTTCCAAATGTCGGCGAGCTGCGCCGCAGATCCACCGCCACGTCGAAAACCTCACCGGCGGTAACACGCACGAGTTTCCCTTGTGGCTGGCGAATCTGGTAGTGCAATCCACGCAACACGCCCTGCGCGGACTTGCTGTGGTTGTCCTGAACAAACTCGGCGTCTATCCCGCCAGCGGCGAACCTGGACTTGACGTAGGTCTCGAGAAGGAAGCCGCGAGAATCCCCAAAGACCCTGGGCTTGACCAGGACTACATCCGGGATCGCGAGTTTCGTGAATTCCATGCTGGGAGAAAGCGGTTGCGGCGCACGGCGACTTGCCGCCGTTAGAAGACCTTGTGGTCAAGCACCGCCATCAGATACTCACCGTAACCGTTTTTCATGAGCGGTGCGGCAAGCTTACGCAACTGCTCGGCGTCGATATAGCGAAGCCGGTAGGCAATCTCCTCCGGGCACGCAATCTTCAGGCCCTGCCGATGCTCGACGGTTTGTACGAACTGGCTGGCTTCAATCAGGGAATCATGGGTACCGGTGTCGAGCCATGCGGTGCCACGCCCGAGGATTTTCACGTGAAGCTTGCCGGACCTGAGGTAGTGAGCGTTGATATCAGTGATCTCAAGCTCTCCGCGCGCCGATGGCCGAATCTCGCGCGCAATGTTGACCACTTCATTGTCATAAAAGTAGAGGCCGGTCACCGCGTAGTTCGAACGCGACCGCTTTGGCTTCTCTTCTATGCTGAGTGCCTTGCCCGTGTCGTCGAACTCGACCACACCATAGGCCTGCGGGTTCTTGACGTGGTAGGCATAAATGGTGGCGCCATCCGTCTGAGCCGCGGCCTCGCCAAGCGACTGCGCGAGGTCATGGCCATAAAACACGTTGTCGCCAAGAATCAGCGCTACCGGGTCTCGGCCAATAAACTGGCGCCCGATAAGAAAGGCCTGCGCCAGCCCCTCCGGTCGCGGCTGCTCAGCATAGTCGAAGTGCAGCCCCCAACCGGCTCCGTCGCCCAGCAGATCCCGGAATCGTGGCAGATCCTCAGGGGTGGAAATGATCAGAATCTCCCGGATCCCGGCCAGCATCAGGATCGATAGCGGATAGTAGATCATCGGCTTGTCGTAGATCGGCATGAGCTGCTTGCTCACCACGCGCGTCACGGGATGCAGGCGCGTGCCCGAACCGCCAGCGAGGATGATCCCCTTGCGCTTCATACCGCCACTCTCCCCGCTCCGACCCACACGCCGGAGTCGGCTATATTCTTGTACAATTCAATCACTCTACGGATTGTAGCGACTAATGGACTTGCTTCAATGAGCGATGCATCCGGGAAACTCACGACCCCCAACGTGGTCTGGCACCACGCCACGGTCACGCGCGCCCGGCGCGAGGCGCTGAATCGCCACAAGGGAGCGGTAGTTTGGTTCACTGGCCTGTCCGGGTCGGGGAAATCGACTCTTGCCCACACGGTGGAGGAAAAGCTGTATCAGATGGGCTGCCGCACCTTCGTATTTGACGGCGACAATGTCCGCCACGGCCTATGCGGCGACCTGACCTTTTCGCCAGAGGACCGGCGCGAGAACATCCGCCGAATCGGCGAGATGACCAAACTTTTCCTCGACGCGGGCGTCATTGCGATGACCGCCTTCATCTCTCCCTACCGCGATGACCGTGAGCGAGTGCGTGCCATCGTTGGCCCGACCGACTTTATCGAGATTCACTGCGACTGCCCGGTGGAGATTTGTGAGCAGCGGGACGTGAAGGGAATGTACAAGAAGGCACGAGAGGGGCTGATCAAGGAATTCACCGGCATCTCGGCGCCGTACGAGACGCCCGTCGCACCTGAACTGCGACTCAACACTGGCTCCGATCCGCTTGATGACTGTGCCGATCGTGTGCTGACAGTCCTTGCAGATCGGGGCGTGATATCTCCCGGCCGCAGGGTCAGCTAACGCGGATCGCCATTCCCGCTCTGGTGCCATTGCAGCTCCACCGCAATCTGACACTGCCGGACGCATCTCAGGCCCCTGGCTGCTCTACTCCAACTCGTTTCGCCGCAGCCTGCGCCATCCTCTCGCGCGCTTCCCTATCTCCTACTAGACCCAAAATCGCCTCGACCCACGCATCCGGGTCGTTCTTTAACAACAGTCCATCCACACCATTGCGAACAAAACCCGCGTACGGTGCCACGTCCGAATAGATTCCAACTGCGCCGCACCGAACGAAGTCGAAGAACTTCGTGCTTGAGCGCCCTGCACTGAATCGTCCGGGAATCAGTGGCGCGAGGCCGATCTGCAGACCGCCCAAGGACGTGTAAGCGAGGTAGTTCGGCCAAGACATTGGATGGAGAACGGCTGTTCTCGGAATATCCTTGAAGGTGCGGTTCACCCCGGCTCGACCGAAGATTTCGAAGAACGTATCGGCACTCTGCTCCTGCACTCTTCGGATAATCGGCGCGAGCCAATGAATCTCATCCGCGTGCGAGGCAGTGCCGTGATAGAAGATCCGAACCCCGGGGCGGCGTTGCAACACTTCTGAGGATGGCGCAGCTGCAATAACCGTCGGCTTGAAGGCCACGTACTTGTTCGCCAGATATTCGTTAGAGACCCACAGCCTGGCGTTCATGGCACGCAACCACTTCTTGCGCCGCAAGGTGAGGCGCCAGATCTTGTAACGGTAGCGCATCGGCAAACCCGACAGTGCCCCCCAATCAAGCAAATCGTCGTCCATGAATAGGACGACTCCTGCAAGCTGGTCCCGCACAGCTGCGACCACTCTCGCCCATCGCGGCTCGATGTAGCGCACGAACACAACCAACGAACCCGCAGTGAGCACGTCCGTGTCGACCGGCGGCTCCGTGCCGTCCACTACTCTCACGGGCACGCCAAATCGGGCTACGTGGTGCCTTACGAAGTAATCCGTGGAGGGCATGCGCCGGTTCTCGATTACGAGCACCGAGTCTGGCTTTGCCTCGCCTGTGTTTGCTGCGCCGACCATCACTGACCTAGCCATGCCTGCCTGCTAAATATGTCACCGTCGGTTCCTTCGAATCCACGGCAGCTCGATTGAGCTCATCCCGGCAAGCAAGCCCGACCGCGGACAACAAGCGGCTCTGGGGACCGCAAGCCTCAACCATGACGTGATATCCCCCCGTCGCTATCAACCGCAACACCCGTGGCTCCTCGTTCGCTGCGCCGATATCGACTACCAGCCGTACGGAATGGTGGCTCTAGTGAACAAGCACTTTGCTGGCTGGTTGAGGCGATTTCCAAAACACATCGCGGATCGTATGCAAAAGTGCATCATCGTTCTTCTCCGACGGTTCAATCGTTCCTCCTTCGCCCCATTCGTTCCACGCGTAGAGAATTGCCATCTTGTGCGTTAGATTCGGATGTTGATCCAGAATGTCTCGCAAGTACTGAAGATGCATCGAGAATTCGCCCGGGGCGGCGGGAAGATTGAATGGGCGATCGCTCGGTTTCCGAAACTCTGTTTTCACCCAAGGCCCCCAACCAATCATGTACCACGGTCTGGCATCGAACGCCGTTGTACCGCATGGCACAAACGCGACCTCGTTGCCCTGCCAGTTCCTGGCAGCTGATACCCAAGAGTCCAGTTCTCGATGCCATCGCGTGATGGTGACCAAGTACGGTTCGGCTGGCCGCTCGATGGGAAAGCGAAAACACGTGAGGCCATCAAACCCCTGCTGTACCAGGAAATGACGCAGATGCAACGCATTAGTCTGCTTGCCAACCCGCTTTAGCAGAAACGGTTCAACACCAAGCTGTTTCTTTGCGGCGTCCCGCAAGATCGAATACGCGATGTCGGAGGTACCGCGATTGTCGAATCGAAGATTGAAGTCGATAAATACCGGACGCCCGTCAATTCGCATGTAGTTCGGATGCGCGAAGTATTTCTCAACCAGGACGGGAACAATGCGCGAACGCCATTCCAACAAGGAGATAGGCTTCTTGCTGATGGTTATGCCTGCCAATACATAGGTCAGGCTCCTCGCGACGTCGGCTTCCAGGAACCGCCACGCGGTATCGTAAAGTTCCCGCTGTGTGTCGCTATCCCAGTACCAATAGAAGGAAAAGAAAGCCAGGCCACCAGTCTTTGCTTGTCGAATCTGTTCCTGGATCACGCCAGACTGGCGCAAATCATAGAACCCGAGCTTTGGCTTACGCCCGCTGAAGTCAGCTTGACTGTCCGTCTCGCCCATTCCCGTCGGGTATCGGCCGTGTCCCTCCGCATAGTCCCGAATTCCGCCCCAAGGGTCTTGCCTGCCATAAATCTTGGCAGATTGCCTGATGTGCAGACTTTCGACATCTGCGCGCCAGGTGGGCATATACCACGCACCGATACGGTAACCTTCCTGATCCTTGGCGTGGGAGGGAACTGCAACAAATGCTACCGCCAGCGTGAGCAAACGTAGCCACATCACCGCGACACCGGCAAACGTCGTCCTTTTTGCACGTTTACCGCTGCCATCCCTGGACTGGCTCCAGCCGCCGACCGCACAACGCGTGGCCATTCTTGGAAGACTACTGAACCGCGTATCCGAATGTCTCAAAGAACTCTCGATACGCCTGAGCGCAATAAGCTTTCTCATTTTCGGAGAGCTCGCTTCGCCACCTCTCAACGGAGCTGGCCGTGTCACGGGTAGTCGCATGAATCGCTTTTTCCTCTGTCTTCCGATCCTGCGATGCCACCATCTTCGCAATAGTCTCTGGCGATCCATCCAGTTTCAGAAATTCGACCAGCTTCAGAAGGGTGCCTTTCATGTCCGACACAAGATCCTCGTAGCGCACAAAGTGTGTCCGATCCTGGGCATATCGATGCGCCTGAACCAGCACGTCCGCGATGTGCTTGCGGCTGGCCAACACTTCTTCATCACTCTTGCCCTCGAAACCGAATGACTCGTAGCCCCGTTTCCTGTTAAACGCACGGGCGGACACGAAACTGTCACGAATATCCCGGACGAGAAATACCTGCCTTGCCCCCGGATAAATGTTCAGTACCAGGTCATTCATGGGCGACACAATGGTCTTCTCCGCGAAGTAGCGGATCCCGTTCCTGCCCGAGTCGATAAGCAGCTTGTCTACAAACTGATCGATCAGCGACTTGAAACAGTTAATGATTGATATGGGCAATTCCCTATCCTGCCAGCTCGCGACTTCATTCAACTGAAACGCCTTGTGATATTGTCGATCAATGTAGGGGTTGTAGCCGATGTGGTAAAAATGCTTTCCCTCAAAACTGTCCGGGTGCATCGACAGATCAAAGCTGGCGGGACTCGAAAGGATTCGGATCGCATGCCAGAAATAACTGGCTTGTCGATACTCAAATGGGTAACCACCCGGCGCAACCACTTGCGGATGCGCATTGAGCAAGCCCATTATCAATGTAGTCCCCGAACGCCCGAGCGCCGGCACAACTATCGGCGAATACTTGCTTCCGGCAATCCCTGCCGCAAACGGACGGTTGGTGCCGCTAATTGTGCCAACGAGATCTCTCCGTGTCTTACCATTGTCCAGACGGGTATCCACCAGAACCTCCAGGAAAAGTGGACTTGATAGCCCAAGGGTGCTGAGTCGCACATGAAAGCCGGTCTTGAAACCCGGAGACGACATGCCCACTCGCGCTTCGACGTTGGGCCTCTCGTATTGAAAGTTGGCCGCCCCCACCACCATTCCCTTGCTCGTGACAATCGCTCTTAGGGGTACTCCGTCGCGCGGGATTACACATCCCTGCATCGGGATCGATGTCTCGTAGCGGGCTTCCACGTCTTTATCAACAAAAGTCACCTCAGCGACCAGGAAGCGGTCTGGCAAGGCCATGTCTGGCACGAACTGGAGGGTGTTGGTCATTGCGCCCATGAACCCGGCGCCTGGCAGACAGCAAACAAGGTGGTCATTTCCGGGCTTTCACAAACACGATATGAAGCCCAAGGTGGTTATCATCGCTGGTTGGCAGCGTAATCATCGGTCGCCCGGCACATCTCGATACCAGCGCAAAGACCTCGTTGAGATCATAGTCGTACATGGTGATGGTTCCTTCCGGCGGACTCCAACCCGATTCGACCAGAGTCACGATCGTTCCACCATCCCGGCGGTAATAAAGCGCGCGCGATTGCTCATGGGCCAGATACGCCATCGCTTTCGCATATGTCACCTGAATGGATCCGACCCCTCCCACGGCAAGCTTGTCAATCATCGCCTGAATAATGCGATATCCCCGCTCGGGCGGAATGTGTTGCAGCACGATGTGCGTATTGACGAGGTCGAATTCGCCCCCCACGTTGCTGAGATGATCATCGCTCACGTGGAGGTCGATATTCTTTACGCCAGCCTCGTCCGCGTGCTTGCGGCAAAGGTCCAACATGACAGGCGCAATGTCGACCCCAACGGCCTCCTGTGTGCGACGCGCCAGGGGAATCAACAGGCGCCCTACCCCACATCCAAAATCGAGTGCACGCTTTGGCGCAAACTGATCCACAAGATGCTTTCGAATCAGCCCGAACAGGTTTCGAATGAATTGCTCCCCAGACTCCATGAATCGCCCGAGCTTCTCAGCGTCCAGGGCATTCCCGCGGAACTCCTCCTGGCTCAGCACGCCCCAGAATGGTTGGGTCTCCGCAATCAGTTTCCAGTCGCTATCCGTATCTCTTTGTTTGGTTCCCAATTTCGTACCTCGTCACGTACAACTACTACCCTTGATTGCCGGCGCCTTTTGCCAGCAGCAGCTTCACTTGCCAGCTGCGGATTGCGCCGGACGCTTTAAATAGACCACGGACTTCGACTTCGGATCAACCCGCTGCAGGAGATTGAGCACGGTCTCGGCAACCGTCGCGGGATGCAACCGTCGCCGAATACTCCGCTGTGCCTTTTCGCCAATCTCGGTCCTGCGGCGCTGGTCGAGCAGGCTACGTAGCGCATCCGCGGCCACCTCGACGTCCGGATCGCCCCATCGCGTTCCCGCCGGGTACGGGCCGTGCGCCAGCTTGGTCTCGTAAACACTTGTTGGAATCAGAAGCGAGTTTCCGCTGTCCATGAAATCAACATTGCCCGAGTAGTCGCTCGCTACAACCGGCTTGCCCATCGCCATGGCCTCAGCACACGTCAAACCAAAGCCTTCTGAACGATGAAGGGAGACATAGACATCCAGACTTTTCATGAGCGAAAGCGTATCCGTCCTTGAAAGGGTCTCCGTTATCCAAAGCACATCAAGCCCCTGGGCTGCCTGCTTGAGCTTTGCAAACTCTTGCGGTGCGAACTCGGGTGAACCGACCTTGAACACAAGCATCGTGTTGCTGCTTTCCAGACCGAAAGCCTGCCGGAACGCGTTCAATGCGGCCTGCGGATTCTTGCGCTCAACGACGCTCTTGCAGTCCCAGAAGAAGCCATAAACCACCTTGCCTTCGGGTATCCCGAACTTGCGCGCATTCGCCACCGACGCATCGATTTCCTCGAAATCAAGAACGTGGGGAACCACATGCACAGGAATATCGACGGCTTTCCTGATTGCGGAGGCCGAGTACTCGCTTGGTGTCCAGATTTCCGCGAGCCCACCACAGTCCGCACCTTCTCTGGGTAGTTCCTCCGTTTCCCAAACCCAGTACCCGATGTTCTTGCGATCTTGCCAGAACGCGTACGGCAACCGGCTTCGGACGTGGCGATAGTCATCTCCGTTCGCCACAACCAGGTTCACCTTGTAAGCCGGATTGTGGTCCCGAATCAGTTCGCCCCTGAACAAATACTCTACATCTATTGACCGACTGAGATGATAAGACGGTAACGGCATCTTGTTGCACGCGACGCCGCCAGCTTCCAGCGTCCGAAACATCGAGCGCGCAGACTCGCCCATTCCGGTCAATGCGTGAAAATAGCCCGCAAGATTGATCCCGAAGTCGGCCTGCCTGTAGGCATCCGCCTCCGCCGTGAGGCGCGCGACGACCAGGTCGGAACCATCGCCCGCGCTGGATGCTACTGGCCTTGCCGCTTCTGAAAGTCGCTCAGGTTCCCCGGCAACGGCCGCCTTGACGCGCGCCAGAAACCCGCTCCTTCGCTCGTTCGGTTCAATGGGCTCGACCTGCCCCGACGCACGCTGCCCCAGTCTCAGTGCCAGGTACCCGATATACCTGTCGAACACCGATACATCCCCGAATGCCTTCGGGAATCGATCCTTCACTTCAGGTGTGTAAAGGTAATACTGCTCCGCTTGCGCAAGCAAGGAACGACCAGCCTCCGAGCAATAGTGCTGCACCAGTTCCTGCTCGGATATCGATGCACCGTGTGATCCGAGAAGGTCTCGCACATTGCGAAGGTCATATATCGTGCCACCCCCGACAAGGTTACCTTGCAGCCAGGCACTGTGACCGAGTGTTATCGCCGCGATCGTGTCTCTATCGCACTGGGCGAATCCCTCAAACCACGAGACATCCTCCGGCGCGACAATGTTGCGCGGACAGGCCTCCAGATACAGCCACTCTACAAATCGCTCGCGAATTGAATCCACAAACAGGAATGGAAACTCCTTCTGGAGATTCGGATCCTGAAAGTACAGCATCAACACACGAAGCAACCCGTTGCGCCGGGACAAGAACACGGCCCCATCCCCCACCGAAAAATCCGATTCCGCAGTTCCATAGCGCTCAATCCACTTGGCAAACTTCTCGGAGCCTTCCCTGCAATCGAACGCCCTGGGAAACGCCTCTTGCAGGTCCTTCCTGGCGCGCCAAACCTTCAGGGCCAGTTGTGACGTGCCCACACGATCCAGGAGATGACCATACTGCTTGAACAACTGTGCCAGGTTCTCCTCTCTGCCTCCGGAGTTCCTTACCCATTCCATGATGCTCCTGGCGCCGTAAGGTGATTCGAAAGCGCCCGGAAAAGCAGTGCGGACATCCGCGCGATAGTGCTCCAAGGCGACCAGAATTGGCGCAATAGCCCGCTTGTCAAACAGATAGTTTGGCGTCATCAGGAACCGGCAGAAAGAATCCGGATCCTCCTTTGGCGAGGGAACGTTGACCCGCATGTCAGCGGCGCGACGCACAACAAATTGCGTCAGCCGCCCCAATTGAACGTTGTTGGACAGGATTGAGAACGCGTTGGGGATCTTTGAGAACTCGTCGTAACCACCAGCGAGCAACTCCGCGCCATACTCCGCGGCCAGTGATTCCAGCGCAGAATTGCTTTTCAATGTGTGACGTGTCTGGTGCTTGGAAAGCGTGCTGTTATTCCTTGGATGAAATCCGCTGAAGTGAAAAAAGACGAGCGGCACTCCGTTCGCATGGAATTGACCGGCGTGCAGGGAGAGCTCGCGTTCGTGGAGATTCCAGTACGCTACATTGAGCGCCGGATCACGAAGTATCTCCACCCCATCGAAATAGGATGGTGCGAGATCCATCCATCTCTGATCAACGAACACCGCATTGGGCAGATCCACAACACAATTTGCCGTGAGGCGATTCGACCACCAATCGAGCAAGTCAGATACTGACTGGTTGTTTCGTACCCCCAGAAAGCCGAGATTGTAGACGCCGCTGTGCATGATGTCCGTCTCGCTCGGGCTCATACCGTCGTCCGGCGGGGGCGTAAACATGTGCGGCGTCAAAACGATAGAGGCACGCTCGAGAGCCTTCAGGATTGAGGTAAGCGGCGCCTTGATGTAGAGATCCGGATCGAGATAGAGAATGCTCTCCAGATTGTGCTTGTCGAGCAGGTGGCGCAGGAGGAAGGGCTTAACCGCCGTGCTCAGCTCCAGTACCGAGTACTGGTATCGGAACAGCTCGCCACGCGGGAGATCAAGCGAATCGAATTCGACAAGTTCAAACCTCTCGCCTGCCGGATCGAAGGCGCCCTGCAGTTCGTCCACCAGGAAGACGAAGAAGCGCCCATCGGGGTGGTGCTTGAGAAACGAGTCACACAGCACCCGGGCAAACGGAATATAGTTACGCGCAACAATTGTTACGGCGGCCGGTACCATCTTGCTCCCCTTCATGAATTGCGGTGCCCACTTTGGCGATTGTGACGTGGCATGCGCATTTCTCTGCCACCCAGACGCGCCCAAGGGCACGATAAAGACATAGCGCTCGTTGCGCTTCGAACATCACGCAACTGCGTGACCCCGGCTAACGCCCCTAACCCGACCAACTCTGCCGGCACGAGCGTGCCAATTGCGCGACGTTACTACTAAAGATATGCGTCCGTGGCTGTCACCGCATCCGGGCCACACCACGATACCGGCACTTGCGTCACATCTTTGATGCAACCACCGCACCAACCACTACTGGAATTAGGGTCTCTGCCAGATCTTTGACGATCTCGGGTGGCATCCTGTCACCTTTTTGAAACACCGGAGTGCGCGGATCGCCTCACGCGACCGCCTCCTCCTCGAGGATGCGGGGACTGTTCCCGAGTTCCTGGCCAGTATCGGCATTGAACGCGCGCACCCTGTCGCCCTGTCGAAGCGTAGCGTCTGCCGGAAGATCAAGAACGAAGCCGCAGGCTGAAGCGAAATGTACACTCGCTGCGCGCAAGTCATCGCGCTTCAACAATGCCGGCACTGTCTGCGGCTGGCGGCCGGCGATTTCGATGCGCACGCGTGTTGGCAGGTCGCGGCCCACGAGCTTAGACCAACCGGCAACGCGGTTGGGCTGCAGTGGCGCGAGCGAACCCACAGCCCTCATCGCCGAGACCGGGGAGTTCGCCAGACGCTGACGGAAATTCACCAGTTGTACCTGCCAGTCCGGGACCGTGGATTGGAGCTGTGCCAGGAACCGACCGCGCGCGTAGTCGTATAGCTCGCGGTCGAGACTGTTCATCTCCTCGAGGCGATCGAGGTTCGTCTTCTCGGCAGTCTCGGTCATCTGGTGAAGTCGCCAGCCCGGATTTTGCGCACTCACGTTGCGCGTTTCATAGGGCCGCAGCGGCCAGCCGAGTGCTGCCCCAGCGAGCAGCAGCGATTCCTCAAACAGTTCGGTAATGCCGAGGAACACGAACGCCTGCTCGATATTCTCCTTCGCCTTGTCCAGCATCGCGCGCGGGCATTTCCCGAGTGGCGCCGGCATACCGGACAAGGTGCGCGTCTGGTGATTGTTGAACTGAATGCCCTCGGGGCCCTCGAGCAACCCCGGCAGCGCCGGCGCCGCGCCATGAAATTGTATCGACGCAAAGTGATCGTATAGCGACGCGCAGCGGCGGATCGGGTCACGCAGCATCGTTGCGTAACGAAATGGCCGCTTGCCGCTCAGGTGCCGGTGAAACCCGAACATCACATGGCCGATCACGAGGTCTGCCCGATCGCGCAGTGCTTCGGGCAAGCTCGCGAACTCCTCAATGCCGAGGTACATCGACTCGCCAGGATATATTGGCGCGATTCGTGCCTCACCGTAGTGCGCGTAGGCGATTCCACGGATCGTGGTGCCGGCAGTCTTCGGCACATGCAGAAACACGAGCTGCGCATCGGCCACCCTGGGACTATGCACGTCGCCCCCATCGCCACGGCCGTTCAATCATCGGCGTAACGCTTAACGAGAAATCAGGTCGCTCGTAGCTGAGGTTTGGGTTGTAGAAAGGATCGTGCTGCATCAGGTGCCGCCAGCGCAATCGCATGCAGTCCGCCTCCTGCCGGGTACGACCTTTGGCCTCCTCGCTGTCATCTTTCCCCCGTGACACCGACTCGTGATGATACAGCTTGGCATGCGGCGTCCAGATGACACGGTGGCCCGCCTCCCGCACGCGCAGGCAATAGTCGACGTCATTGAACGCGATCTTGAGGTCCTTCTCGTCCAGTCCACCGAGTTGCTGGTACAGGTTCTTCCATGTGACAAGACAGGCACCCGTAACGGCCGACAGGTCCTGCGCGACAATCGCCCGGTTGCAGTAGCCCGGATCATCGTGGCCGATCATCCAGTGCATGTGGTCCGCACACCCTCCGGGCCCCACGGCGTCTCCTCCATGTTGTACCCGTCCATCGGGATATAACAACTTGGCGCCGACCACCCCGACCCGGTCTTGTGCCAGGTGCCCAACCATATCCTCTAGCCAGTCCGGGGAGATGACCTCGGTATCGTTGTTGAGCAGGCACACCACCTCGCCCTGCGTATGTTCGACGCCGAAATTGTTAATCGCCGAAAAATTGAAGGGTCGATCGAAACGCATCACCCGGGTGCCGGGGCGACCCTCCAGCGAGGCAAGATACGCCAGCGTCTCGGCATCCCGGCTCTGGTTGTCGATGACAATCACCTCGAAGTTCTTGTATGTCGACCTGCCCAGGACCGACTCGACGCACTGCCGAAGTATCTGACCTTCGTCTCGCGTTGGGATCACTATGCTCACCATCGGCGGCTTCTCGGGCAGCGCATACCGAACGCGGAAGCACCCTGGCCGCGATTCAGTCACGGTTGCCGCGATACCTAGCCGCGCCAGGTGTGTCCGAACCGCCTCGATGCTCGATTCGGGCGCTCGTTCTGCGCCATAGAACCCGCGGTGATACAAAACTGCCGGAACGTGGACGACCTCCTCCGTCTTCACCCACTCGGCCATCCGCAGTGCCAACTCATGTCCGCCAGCGGACAACATGACTTTCCCCATATCCCCCGCGCGAAGCAGGGCATCCGCCCGGTAAACCGCCAATCCGCCAATGTAGTTGGTCGAACGCAGCAACTCCGGCGACCAATCTGGTTTGAAGCAGGGATCAACCCGCGCGCCTTCGGAATCCAGCCTGTCGGAGTCGGAATACAACAGCACCGCCTTCGGGCGATGCTGCAGATCGGCAACTATCCGATAGAGCGCATGCTCGGCAAGCACGTCACCCGCCTCCACCATCGCGACAAATGCCCCCTCAGCGCGCTGATCTGGTTTGCTCAGGAGTTCGTCAACGAATGCGGGGTTCGAGCCTTCCCGAATAATGCGGGCTCGCCCGTGCAGTTCAGAACCAGGATCGAGTCCGGTTTCCTCACCGAGCTCACCGCTTTGGTCCACGAGGACAACCGAGAAGTGCTGGTATAGCTGGTCACCAAGGCTCCTCACCGTGGCGGCCAGCTTCGGACCCGCGCCGTCCTGAGTCCGAATCACCACCATGAGCCGCGGCCGGATCTTGAACCTGCCGATGTGTTTGCTGATTCTGTGGTGGTCCCGGTTGCTTAACGAATCAAAATGACGGATCCACTCCCGGTACGAAATCGAGTGGTAGCCGCGCAGCCTTCCCGCCGCCGCATACGCGCCTTCCAGATCGACCAGCATCCGCCACGGCTTGAACCCAAACACCCTGCATCGCGTCGGCCCCTTCACAATCGCCGTCGACACGACGCGGTACGCCATGCGCAGTACGCGTTCCGCCGCCGTCACTGGCTTCATTCGCAGGGGAGATTGCTCAAATTCCCCTGCCTGGTTCATCGCCTGCCAGCGCAAGGCCCGGATCCCGGGCGGCAGCCAGATCAATCCGTGAATCCTCCCCTTGCGGGAGATCGAAGGCGTGATGAACTGGTCGTCCGAAAACCCTGATCCGAGGTCGTAATACAACTTGGCGGTGAAGTCCGGCCCTCTACGCAAGAGCTCACCCTCCAGCAGGACCCAACCGCTTGGTATCGGATTGCCCGACGGCACGACATCAAAAAGCGCAGGCCCGCTCCGGGCCATCCACCGACCGGCCGGCCGCGACTTTCCGTCGGCGCGAATCAACTCGCACACGTCGTGCAACGGCCGAAGCGTGAACATTTCGGTCAATGCCATGTATTAAAAGGAAGCGTTCACGTGGAACGCAGAAGAGACTTCAAATTACTTACCGCCACTGCTCTACCAATTCTCTCGGGCGTTGCGCATTTCCGGGTTCAAGCCTGCACCGCCTTGGCCGCTGGTCCCGGCTCGAGTGACGCCACGATTCGCCTGAACCGTTCTAATCCGCGCTCGAACGCAAAATTCATCGCGCCGTAGGCCACCGCGGACGCAGACATCGCCTCCCATGTACTTCTGTTCTGGTGCAGTTCTCGGATCGCCTTCACCCACATTTCAGGCGAATCCGCGACCCTCGCCGGTACGTCCCCGAATCCTTCCGCCGCAATCGGCGACAACGCACAGGGAACCCCTCTTGCCAGTGCCCCGGCGACCTTGCCCTTCAGGCCGGCACCATAGCGCATCGGCGCAACGAAGACCCGGCAGCGGTCATAGACCTGGAAGACCTCGTCAACAAAACCCATGATCGCGACATCGTTACATTCCAGCGCCGCGACGGCCGCCGGTATGTCGGCCCCATAAATTTGGAACCGCACTCCGGGAAGCTCGGCACGCAGCAAGGGCATTACCTTCTCAACGAACCAGACCACGGCATCAACATTGGGGGCGTGCGCGAAACCACCCAGATAGGCAATACCATCGCGCTGTTCAAAAGGCGCCGGTCTGGGCCGAATGTTCTCAACCCATGGGCAGAGCTCTACCCGGGCTTGTCCCCCGAGCTCCAACTCGATGAGCTCCTTCTCGAAATCGCTGTACGTCAGAACCAGATCGACCCGATTCATCACCCCAAGCTCGTTGTCGCGAATAGCGTCCGCCTCAGCCGCCCGAAGTGGATCGTGCTCCAGCTCTGCCCGACGCCTTTCGCGAAGGAAGTGCAGATCCGCGACATTGAGTATTATCCGCGCCTGTGGTGCATACTTGCGAATGTGCTGCAGCGTCGCCTCCGCCACGTTGAATCGCGTCGTGAAGACATGATCGAATTCCCGCCCGAGGCGGACGAGCACCTCCAGGCCATCGCCGTGGACAGACACGCCGAGTGCAGCGAGTTCCCGTACCCGATCCTCCGCATCGTCGCCAGATAGCGAAACGAAATCGACGGCAAACCCCAATGCCTGATAGAGACGAATTTCGCTCAATGCGGCGTGCCCGCCTCCGCTGCGGCTGGCATCCGGCAAGGACTCATCGATAAACAATACCCGCCTGCGGTGATCGGACTCGAATGCGTCACTCGCCGCTTTCATCAGAAATTCGCCGAGTGGCGCGAAGATCTGATTGCGATAGTCGAGATCCGCCGCCTTTCGCTCAAACGCCAGCTTTCCATCTCTTTTGATCACTTCAATAAGCTCGTCTGTCGAGTCGACGATGCAAAGGGGTAACGCGAGTCGTTCCCCTTCCCGCGTAAGCCAGGATCGACCGACAGCCACGACAGGAGTGTTACATTTGGCCGCGAGCCACAGCAGACCAGATGACTTGTCCGAATAAATAACCGGATCGTAGTTCAGGACCAAGAAGTCGCAGCTTTCCAGGGTCTCGCGCAATTCCCGGTTGGACTGGTAGCGATTCGACAGCCGCAGGCGCGGCTCCTGTCGCGCGTGGTCTTCAAGGGCCTTCACGGCCTCTCGCAACTCCGGCGATTCCAATTGAGCGTTCAGGTTATAGGCGACAACCAGCTCCGCCTCTCGACCTGTCACCACCCCAAGCTCCTCTACCAGGCTTGGCAACTCGATGAATCCCTTTTCTGCCTTTGCATCGCCGAGAAACAACCCGATCTTCGCAGCTGCAACCTGCACCGTGATTCGTTCGACTTGTCGTCCCGTTGGAGTCGCGGGCCGGGACTCGTCCAGGTAAAAGCAGGGGTGAATGGCATACGGACCATGCTCAGGCGCGATATTCGAAAACGCCCGCTGGCACTCGAGGTCTGCCGCAAAGAATCGAACGTTCGACCTTCTGCCGAGCCGCGAAAGCCCCATCCGATATCCAAGGTATCGCTGCGAATCCTTTACCTTCAGTTCGTGCGTCAAACCGGGATTGAATGAGAGAAACACGATATGACGGATCGACGACTGAGATTCCTCCGCACGCTCATTCGCAATCCCCAGCGCGATCAGATGGGGCCAGTCCATCGTGTGGTGCAAAACGTCGATTTGCTCTCCGCGCGCCCCCAACTCTCGGAACATCGTCTGATAGTCATTGGCCAGTATGTCGATATAACCGTTTAGTTCAGCAATGCCTATCTGCGTCTCAAAGGCATCGTAAAAATATGCGTTGAAGTGCCCCTGTACCTTCGCCCCGGTACCCACCATGTCGGCGAGTTCCAGCGCATTCACTGCGCGGTGACCGTAGACTTGTATCAGCCCATCACCATACGCAGAGCAAATCGCTTCCATCGCCGCGACGCCATGCCCACTCGCGTCCACCAGACCAGGATCCGCGATACAAAGATGAGGGTGAGACACGTCCGATTCTCGGATAGGTTCTTGGCCCGGCTAGGTCAATCCACGAACTTGCCTATGGTGCCGCCCGGTAGTCAGGCATCAGTAAATTAGCTCCCGTAAGTTTCCAACGGAACCCTTGCGGTTCACCGATTGGGAGTCGGTCGTTGCCTGAGAATTCATGGCTTCCGTTTTCTGCGATGACCAGACCGCGCCTTTGCTCCCCGCGCTTTTCCAACGAGACGTACATCTCGGCCGGGGAATATTTGCCGGGTCCAGGAACAAGGTTCCGAGCCGAAGCCGAGGCCAGGACTGACACACTACTTCCATCAACCATGTCGAGGCGACATCCACCAATCCCCTTCTTCGACAGATCCGTGGAACTCAACAGCGAAGAAACTTGGCCCCGATAGGGTGAAATGGCAGTGACGAGGACCTGGTTCCCGGATCCTGTCCAGTTCACGTGAACATCCACTCCGGGAACCGCTTCAAGCAAGGGGGCTGGTCCGACATAGCCGAAACCGCCTTCCGCAAAGTAAGAGCGATACTTGGGCGTATCGATCCCGAACTGGGTCAACGCGACATTCACCGCGTTCGGTCCGCTATCGACGGTGCGTATCGTGCGCTCGGCTGCACGAATTGAGACCTGGCCCTTCTCGAATCCTGGCAGATCGAGACCATTGTTGGGCGGCGAAAACTTCCAGACCTGCGTGTAAAGATGCTTTCCGTCCGTAATCATGGCGTCCACAACCACCCACATCTTGAGCGAGCGAATGAAAACGACCTGACGCCGATGCGTAATTCCTGTTACTAGCGAAGCGGCTAGGTTCTCAAGAGTCCCCTTGTAGCCTCGATCAAAGGTTCCTTCCAGGAAATCGAAGTGATCAGAGGAATGCCATCTGGATCGGATCGGCTCCTTGGGGGCGGTAAAAATATCCGGTCTGCCTGCGTCATCGAGTGACAAACCTTGGAGCGATCCGCCATTCTGAAAACGATCGTCGACCAGAATCGTATTTGTCTTGTAAGTGCTGTGCTCACCAAGGTAAGCCGGGGACTGCGGGAATCTCCTGGATTTCCCTTTGTAGTTTGGCGAACCACCGGCGGCCAGAAGATGCCGCCCGTAAGCGCCGACTTGTAGGGAATTGCACCCTGCCATCGTGTGGCCGCGCGCCTCCCGTCGAAAGAAAAAGAACAGGTAGGCCGCATCCGGATCCCAGGATGAGCGCTGAACGTAGTAGCCGCTGTAGGGAAATGCGATCGAGGCATTTCCAAATCGTGGGGGATTCGCGTACCGCCCGATCTTTCCCCAGACATTGTTGCCAACTTGCGGTAGGCCACCCTTTGGTACCGCCAAAGCAGCCGCCATCCGGTACCAGCCGTCGATCGAGCGCTGGGCGTTTACCTTCCACGGAGGGGTGCGACGGAATGGAAGCTTTGTCAGGCGCTCGGCCGCAAAGACGCTGCCTTGTGCGTAGTTAAAAGACTGCTCAAATTGCCCACCATCTAGCTGGTGATAGCGCGTGAATACGTCGTCAAGCGCGGCATTAACATGAGGCTCGAATTCCGTCGCCGCCGGCAGATCCGGAAAGAACGCCACAAGATAGGCTAGTGCTTCGAGACCGAAAACCCGCTGATTAGGCACGTATCTTGGTGACGAGTAGTAATGGAGCAAATCGATGGCGTCCCCCTTCGCGAAATTGGAAGCGATCTCAAACACAATTTGTGCTGGAAACAGGTCTAATGCCCCCTCACTTACGGGCTCGATTCTGCCTCCGAAGAGAGAATCAACTTTCCTTCCCCGATTTTCAGGTTCGATTCCGGCGGTTTTGGCCAGGAGCGCGAACGCTGTGAAGATGCCACTCCATGCCATCGCCGCCTCCAGCAACGCCGCAGGTGTTCCTTTACGCAACGCTTCGGTCTTCCCGCTTTCGTTCTGCCTGCGCGCATTTACGGCAAAATCACTCACTATTGCCAACCACTTCTTCAGGTACAAGGGATCTCCTGTCCTGGCGTAACGAAGCGCGAGAGCGTGTACGCCACTCCAGTTCAGTGGGGGGCTGTTTCGCCAGTCAATTCGCTTTGGCGTTTCGCTCCTGAGGTCCCAGATGTCACGCAGGCAGTAGTCAGAAGGCTGCGCGCAACGTGTCAGGAATTCCGGGTCGGACAACTTTCCGATCAGGTAATCCGTCCACGGCTTGTACTTTCCGTTGTCCCAATTGGCAGAGGTAAACCATGGGGGATTCAAATCGCTGCTTCGCATCGCCTCAATAGCATAATCACGCAGGTGCGAGAATGTCTGCCCGAAGGCTTTCGCCCCATTTCTAAAATGCGCACACGCGATTGCGGTCGCGCTAAACATGCGCAACAACCGACGACGCTCTGGAGAGAAACTACTGTTCAAGAGTCCGGAGCGAACAAAATGGCGAACGACTATTGAAGATCTTCCTACATCGAGCAGAGCAGATTACGACTGGCCTGAGCTCTGACTAGCCGATCAAAGATTCTGAGCCATACCAAATTTCTTCTTAAGAAAATCCCCATCCGCCAGTTTGACCTTGTTCGTAGCGGTCAAAGATTCGTTCGAAGTATTGTGATCATGGATCACCGAAGCCCACATCGGATGATAGGAACGAAGATAACGCACATGTGGTACATGGACCGCTAGTTCGGTGTGCATCTTCCAATAGACCCCACGTAATTCTTTAGCAGAATGCAACCGTTCCACCATCGTGAGAAAGGGATTTTCTGGATATGACGAGTAGTAGAACGAATCCTCCCTTACCGAATAATTTGCGCCGCCCGGGAAACTCAGAACTACGCGCTCGTTCGCTTCGTGCAATCCAATTGAAACACCGCCTATTCGCGCAAAGTAGTCGGAGGCAAGCAGATCGTCGGTATCCAATCTTGTCGTATACAGCGTCATCGGGAAATCAAATGACGCAACGAGTTGAGTCAAGGAAGCTTGAATATCTCCACCAGAAAAGAATACAAACTTAAATGGGAGCTCGTGAACTATTTCCTCTAAGCGCGGAAGAAATTCGAACTCGCAGCGATCAACCAGCAACACCCAAAGATTCGGCTTTATCCAGCAATTTTTTACGCTTGGAGCAGCATATTTCCTCAACAGTTCCAATCGTGTATCAATCCACACCCCATATTCACGTCGTGACCGACTCTTCCATGCTATGTGTGGCCAGTTGAAGCGAGAGACAAGCAGGTGAAACGGGTTCATGACCGAACAATGCGCGCCAACGCAAGCCTCTCCAGGGCCACTTCTGCGGACAACGCCTGTTTGAGGATCTCCTCACTCGGCACCGTCATTTCGTTGTTAACGTATTTGGCGACGATCTCGTCATATTGTTTACGTAGAACATCGTTGTTGGCATCTGGATTGAGCATGATCAAGCAGCCAGTTGGTGCAGAACGGGCAAGAATCATTAGATCAGACAAGTCCTTTCGATATTCGACAAGTGTCGGAATTATTTTCCAAACATCGCCCGTCCAACTCCCCCCTGTTGGTGTACGACTCGCTTCGCTCTCACTTCTCGGAAGAACATCATCAACAATGATGACCGAGCCACGGTTAGAGTAACGTTCGAGATTGATGAAATCTCGCAGGGCAAACTCAAAAAGATGCATTCCATCGATATAGGCTAAATCGAATCCATCAGGCATAAGTTGGCCAACATCGCAATTCGCAAAGAAGGCATCCGAGGTCATTCGATAGAATGTTGCGTTCCCAACCTCGTAATGCATGTCCGCCTCAGAGTAATTGGGATCAACGGCAATCTTCATTGCATCCGGCGCCAAACTAAGCGAGTACCCATTACGCACACCGATCTCAATGTACGTCCTTGGCTTCACGATCGAGTGCAACTGCGGGAGGAATGTCTTGTACCACATGGCGTCTAATTTCGAATCTGCGCTCTGTTATGTGTAGTAGTTTCCTTCACACGACTGAAATTCCGCGTATCCAGACCCGAGTGTCTTCTTCAGAAAAAACATGGGGGACAGAATGCACACAGCCCGGTGCAAGAATCAATTTCGTAGTGATGGGTTTCGATAACTTAGGAAGCCGTCACCGAATGTCACTTTCCCGTACTCGGTTATTGCTTTTTCGTTCCGCGCATATACCATCATAGGTTCCCATCCACTCTTCTCAAATAAATCCTGGAGGCCGAAATGGGCCTCTTGGGACAAATGAGTGCCCACCATGATGGCCTTAACCTTTGACTTCAGCAGTTGCATACCAGTGGGAATTACATCGTACTCCGCACCCTGAATATCAACATGCATGAAATCGACTAGTCCCGAAAACCTACCAAGCAAATCCGGTAGCGTGTAACCGGGGACCTCCACGTACTCAGAGTTCCTGCCCAGAGTGCGAGTCGATGCGCCATAGTCCTCATCTGGATTATCAATTTTCGGAAACCGTAGGATGTCTCCGGTTCGCGCCACTGCGCCGCAAACAAGGTGGAACGCATCTGGGTTTAGATCATTGTCAAGAAAGTGATCACGCATCCAACCGTAATGCGTTGCATCCGCTTCGACTCCGACAAGCTCTAGCCCCGAAATGCGAGAATTTGAGCGCGCGGCAAAGACTGCACGCACGAGCCAAGGAGCCCATCCCGCTCCAAGTTCTGCCATTCGAAAGATTCCCGATGCGTGACGCACTGCCTCCAGCATCGCAATCCAGTCGAAATAGTGTTCATTCACCACAGGGTAGTCCGGCGCATATTGAGTACCTCTTCGCACCGCGAATTTCTCCCACCCCTTCTTGTATGTCACGTCAGTGGCAACACCGAGAAAATCAAAGACGTGCTTTCCCGTACCAACGCACTTGACCTTCTGAAATTGCTCAAATATTGGATGATGCTGCATGTCTAATCTTCTCGGTTTGATCGCTGACTCAACGCTGTGACCACGTCATCTGGGCGCTGCGAAGAAATGGGATAGGTTCGGAGCCGGCGCATCTGGTCGTAAATCTCGAGGCAGGCCGCTTGCCTCGCCTTTATCTCTCTGCGCTTGATAGCACGGAGACGTGCAAACAATCCGTCGATATCACTCGATTCCACGAATAGGCAACAATCGTCCATGCCCAATCCTGGGCCCGGCAGAGCAGGCGGAACCCAAGCATCGGCGACAATCACCGGAATAGCTCCTACGGCAATCGACTCCCAAACTCGCAACGAGTTGGGTCCAGCACCTTCCGGACACAACGAGAAGACTGAATCCGACAAGATCTCGTTGTAGCGCCGAGTTCGCTCGTTGTGCCGCTTCTGTATATCAGTAGCAATTGCCTTACTCTGCACTTGTTCCTGATAGACAATCTTGTTGAAGTGCCACTCATCCTCTAGCTCAAAGAGAATGTCAGCACCGCCATCGGCTCTTGCCACGTCAAGGAGCTTTTGTCTTATCGGGGATCGATAGTGCTTCATATGCGCGCCAATGAAGCTCGCAAGTAAGCGCTTCTTCGAAATCGGTTTGCCAATCTCAAGACCCTCCGATCGGGTCGGATCCTCTACGTTTACGGCGAAAAGAGGCCAGCTATGTACGCGGAAGCGATACTCTTCTTTTGCGGGATCAATCGTTCTCTCGCAGTGCGACAAATGAAGATCAGTGATGCCCAGATCATTGAACTGGTCCACCAGTCTTCGCCAGTGAATTTGCTGGCAAACCGTATGTACCGCTAGGTAGTAACCGTGATGCCGCGCCAACGCGCTCAGTCCCTTTATTCTTGGGCGGAAGTAGCGAACTACAAGATCCGGAAATTGTTTCTTGTCGATATAGGTCGCCCACGGAAGCCCCAGATAGGTGTGGATAACGCGACGATGTGGGTCGAAGTTTTCGCCCATTCCGATGGCCAGATGATTGTCGAGGGCTTGTTTCTCCGTGAGGCACGGGTACTGCCAGAACTGAACATCCTGCGGATCGACCGGGCGATCGCGCACAACGATCGGGGTGGAATCGATCACCGGTGGGATGAATACCCCAAGTACTTCGTCTGGCAGTTTTTTCAGGACTTCTCGTGAGCTAGGCCAGCCGCCTGCAAAACGCTTGACGGCAAATGCCGGTTGCAGTGAATCGAGAAAAAGCAGCTGGTCCGCATTTCTGTAAATTCGGAACCGGCCGAGGAACTCAAACGCAAGTTCGCCGTTGCGTATATAGTTCAGCCGTTCAGCGACCGAACAAGGCGGATCCGCAAAGCCCTTCTCCTGGGGTATCGGAACCGCGGTTCCGTTCAATTTACCCAGCTCACACTCCCCCACCTGGTCATCGCTACGGGTTGATTCTTCCCGCTCCCAGCGATCAAGGCTCTTGTTGAGCTTAACCTGGGTAATAGCGGACGCATTCTTCGCCCAAACGTCGATCTCGACCTTCGACGGTTGTCCGTCGATCATCGGATGTACGTAGGCCACACCACCAATGACCGTCAAGTCGCCCTTCTTGTTGTAACTGCGTTGTTGGGTCTCATGAACGTGTACCGCGTTTACGTAGTTCACCGGGTTATAGACATTCCAGCCCTGAATCGCGAAGAGATACGCGATCTTGTTGTCGCACCGCGGGACACCAAGCGGAATTTCCAGCGACTTCAGCAAAGAGTCAGAGAATTGCGACGAACCGTGAATCGACCAAACATCCTGGGACCAGTGCGGATTGGGGTGCCGGACAAGCTGATTGCCCAGCAGTTCGTGCCGTGTCAACGCGACGAACGCTTGCGGTGATCCAAGGATTTCGCGCATCCGGGACAGCGTTTCGTCGAAGTAGATATCGCTGTTCGCCAGAATCGACAGGCAAGAGCGCCCAAGATTCCGGGTCAGCTCAACCCATTGCCTGTAAGTCGGTCGCCTGCCCACATCGATAATTTCAATCTTCTTGTCGACAATCGGCGGACGATGGCCATCGTCAACGAGAAGAAAGATTCGCTCGATTGCGACTGATTCGACATTGCGCCGCAAGCAGGTGTCGAGCTCCTCCTGACGGTGAGGCGTACCCGCGGCAAAGTACGGAGTGAACAAGTAAATTGGGTCGCCTGAATTCATTTGCAAACCGGAACTTCCCTGGTCAACCGTAATTTAATGTAATTACACACGCACCCTTCTCCACTTCCAACCGCACCAGTTCTGCTGACAGTCCCCGACTTTTCGCATCGGCCATCCAAAGCTCAGCTATTTCCTTTTCATCGGTACGGCCAAGGTCGTCCATCACAATATCCAAACGATCGTTCGGGAAATACGAAAGTAAAACCGGTAGTGCAGGGAAGCGGGCATGCTTGCCAGTCCTGCCCGGCGGACCGTCAACGAGCACCAATACGCGATGCAGCGATGCGCTCAACCGCCGAGTTAGATCGGCGAGCGACTGATGGCAGTCGTAGTACAGGTAGGTTGCTCCATTAGGTGCGACATACGGAACCAGCGGAGCCAACAACAACTGGACACGATCGCTTAGACCGGCCTGCCGCAACCCTGCCAGGGTGTGCTGACGATATTCCTCCAGATGCTCAAATGCGATCTGAACCGCCCGGCGCTTGTTTTCGCGTTTGGCCGCAACCTTTGCGAGCGCTCTTGCAATCAGTACCGTAGATGTACCGGATCCAAACTCAATCACGATGTCGTAATCATTCGCCTCAATCATTTTGACAAGCTGGAGGGCGAGATCCGGTCCGATCGCCCAACCATGCATCTCACCCAGCAATTCGCCTGTATTGAGATAGTTCCGCACATCGACAAGGGCTGCGAGCTGCTTCGTGGAATTTAGCATTTCCTTCCTAACGAGCTTTGCCATGTCCTGTCGCAGTGAATCGATTGATTCCTTCTGCTGCTTCAATTGCGCCACGACATCCGTATTCCCGCTTCCGGAAGACTCTGTCGATCCTGAAGCCTCCGAATCGGTGTTGACCGACTCAGAATTGGCGCGATGGTCGCCGCGCTGGAGGTTCACGGCATCAGCGCCCAACCCGAGCTGCGCGAGCTGATGTCCCGCTCGCGCCTGGGTGACTAGCTTCCCTTCGCCGCCCAGTGCGTCAATCATCACAGCGCTTTCGAAGTGCTTCTGGGCTCGCGCCCTCTGGCCGGTGACGGAGGCTGCACGACCCAGGCTATTGTGAACACCGGCGATCAGTACCTCGGCGACAAAACGCGGCGGGCAGCCCCATTTGAGTGCCAGATGGACATGCTGGCGCGCCTCGTCGAAAGAACCCAGCTGCGCATGTGCCGCGCCAACCAGCAGTGCCAGTCGATCTCTCTCGGCATGTTCGTACAGGGTCTTCGGGCCCACCTTTGCCAACGCACCCCATTCGCCAAAGAACCACTGCG
>Ga0111166_1039_pt1 | contig 30759 bp, 24 predicted proteins | sample DeeMarSeWOR28_12_FD_80267 | JGI IMG/M metagenome (GOLD analysis project Ga0111166, IMG submission 80267) | Thiotrichales bacterium SG8_50
ACCATGCGAAACAGTGGAGCGGTAGTTCAGTTGGTTAGAATACCGGCCTGTCACGCCGGGGGTCGCGGGTTCGAGTCCCGTCCGCTCCGCCACTCTTTCAATAACTTACGCCCCGGGAGACCGGGGCGTTTGTCCAATAAGCACCTAATTGCCAATTATTTTAACTCTCGGGAGCAGAACGTACCGGGGTACCACGATAAACGCATTTGCGATTGAGTTACATTGATTGACAATGTGCTCATCGGCCTTTAGTGAATCTGAAAAGAATATTCGCTAAATGCCGAGGACTGACAAAATTTGAAAGCCTTGATTGGTTTGTTGGGCTTGTATTTTTTGTAGTCAGATCAAGGGCCTACTTTACTAGCCTTTTTCTTAGTTCTGAAAATAGAATAACTGGTGAAGTAATCAATAAATAGAACCCGAAAATCAATAGTTCGGGCAGATTATAATTGCCCGGGAAATTTCGCAGTATCCATGGAATGCGCTGCATCCGCGATTCCTTCATTGGTAATCTGAGATGCCATGGCATCTTTCCATATCCTCGGATAAATACCTTTCCATCATAGCCGGTGAATAAATAGGTTACCTTGCTAGTGTCCGTGCGCAGAATATGTATGTCGTTATTTTGAATTTTAAATAGACTAAAATATTCATCAGAAACAAAAAAAGCGTTAACACCAACCACACAGACCAATTGATAGCATTTTTTCTTCGCCAGCTTTACGAGAGATTTCAAGCTTGATCCCTGGCTGACATTCATGTCCGCATCCTGCACGAACTCAACCTCGGTCGGGATAGTCGGATTGAATTCAATACACACTATTTTGGGTCGATACACCTGTGCCGCATTCCATACATGATAGTCATTGCCATCAATATCAATAGACAGAAAGTCGTAGTTCTTCGGTATCGATGTATCTGCGAGAATAGTATCTAGGCTGTCTTCCCGATTAAACCCAACCAGCTTGTTGAGCGTAATCACGTTTTGGTTGTCACTGTAGTTATTTTGCAGGCTTCTAAAGAATTTCTTGTTGCCTTCAATTAACACAGCAGAATATTTCCGATTCTGAATCAAGTTTCGGGTATTGCTCATTCGCTGCCCATCAAGGGCACCGAACTCAACGCACCATCCGTCAAGTGTGTCGATGACCTCCAGAATCTTTTCGATAACGCCATCTTCTCCGCTCTGAGAATATACATTGGACCGAAAATCCAGTAGCCACGTTGGATTCTCGTTCATCAATCTACAATCGTTCCGGACTTAGATTTTTGTGTCCACAACTGCACTACTGCGCGCTGCTCGATTTTATAGTTACCTTGAATCACATCTTTATCCATATTTAGTAGTGCACATGCGTGATTGTTCCCATTTTATGGACTCGGCCATAGAGTATACCGAACGTCCAAGGCATCAAAGCTACGATTATATTCAAATAGTTACAAACTGTCGTTAGAGTAGTCTCGCGAAACTTTTTGGTTTAAACGTAAAGGAAATTAGACGCGACCGCGAGAATCCCGAATAGTGCGCGGCCTAATCCCCACAAGGAATTGGGGGCAAAAACTGAAAGGAAAGCGCGAATATGTTGTTCATTCGGGCGTATTTTGTTGTGAAAGAATCGCTGGGGAGATTAACGACGCTGGATGTAGAGGTGAAAGATGTCGATGTAACCGATGGTGTATGGACCATCCAAGCCCAGTCTGAATACAGCATCGTGAATGAATTTAGAGCTTGGCTTGAAAAGGCTACTGATGGCAAAGGATCCATTGAAGAACTAGCTTCATAAACATGCACTAGGACATTTTTTCCTATCACTATGATTCCAACTTCAGGTGGTCATTCCCAGCAGGGTGGGCAGCGTTCACCGATTTGCTGGGCAATTTTATCCAGCACCCTCAAAGAGTAGAAAGACAGATTCGTGTCTAATGTGATCGTCCACAGCATGGCTAAGTAGCTGAAAAGAAAATAGGACTTATTTTGACAGTATTGGACAATATTTACGCTAACTTACTGAATTGATAAAGATTTAACCAGGCCTGTCACGCCGGGGGTCGCGGGTTCGAGTCCCGTCCGCTCCGCCACTCTTTCGACGAAAAGCCCCGGCCAGCCGGGGCTTTTTCTATTCTCAGATTTGCTTCTTTCGTTCCTTGCGCCACGCGTGCAATACCGGCTCCGTATAGCCATTCGGAATCTCCCTGCCACGGAAGATCAAGTCCCGCGCAGCCATAAAGGCGATATCGTCGAACGCGGGCGCCATGGGCTGGTACATTGGGTCCGCGCTGTTCTGCTCATCCACCACTTTGGCCATTTCCATGAGGCAATCCATTACCTGTTGTTCAGTGACGACGCCGTGGTGTAGCCAGTTCGCGACGTGCTGGCTAGAGATGCGCAGGGTGGCACGGTCTTCCATTAACCCGATGTGTTTGACATCCGGTACCGTCGAACAGCCAATGCCCTGATCTATCCAGCGTACGACATATCCCAGGATCGAATGAATATTGTTTTCCAGTTCTTCGTGAATCTCTTTTTCTGACCAATTCGGATTGTTCACCACCGGCATCGTCAGCAGGTCGTTTAGGCGCGCTGTCTCGCGTTTGGCCAACTGCTGTTGTCGTTCGGATACACGTGTACGGTGATAGTGAATCGCGTGCAGAATGGCAGCCGTGGGTGAGGGCACCCAGGCGCAACTGGCACCGGCCTCCGGGTGGACTGATTTACTGTCGATCATGGCGCGCATCTCGTTGGGCATGGTCCACATTCCCTTGCCGATTTGCGCCTTGCCGACCAGGCCACAACGAATACCGATATCGACATTCCAGTCCTCATACGCCAATAACCAGGTCGACGTCTTGATGTCTGCCTTGCGCATGACCGGCCCCATTTCCATACAGGTATGAATTTCATCGCCGGTACGGTCAAGAAAGCCGGTGTTGATAAAGATAAGCCTGTCACTGGCGACACGAATGCATTCTTTCAGGTTAACGGTTGTTCGACGTTCCTCGTCCATGATGCCAATCTTGAGAGTAAAGCGTTCCAGGCCAAGCGCGTCCTCAACACGATCAAACAGGTCACAGGTAAAGGCCACCTCGTCGGGCCCATGCATTTTCGGCTTGACGATATAGACGCTACCGGTACGGCTGTTGCTGACCGCGCTGTTGCCCTTGAGGTCGTGCACGGCGCAAAGGGAAGTGATCATGGCGTCGAGCAGTCCCTCGAATATCTCGTTGCCGTCTTTTGTCAGAACGGCATCAGTAGTCATCAGGTGACCGACATTGCGAACCAGCATCAGGCTGCGACCGGGCAGGATCAGTTCACCTTCGTTGGCAGCAGTGTAGTGGCGGTCTTGTTCCAGGCGCCGGGTAACGGTCTCACCGGCCTTTTTGAAAGAAACTTCGAGGTCGCCCTTCATTAACCCCAGCCAGTTTCGATAGACCTCGACCTTGTCGGTGGCATCGACGGCCGCTACCGAGTCCTCGCAGTCCTGGATAGTGGAAATTGCTGCCTCCATGACGATGTCACTGATGCCAGCCGCATTGAGTTTGCCCAGGTAGTGATCAGTATCGATCTGCAACTCGATATGCAGGTGATGGTTGCATAGCAGTACCGCCAGCAGCCTTCCGCTATCCGGATCTTCGCGGTAGCCGGTAAAGCATTCCGGGTGATCCGGTGTCGCCTCGCTACCGTCGTCGAAGACTGCGTACAGCTCGCCGTCGCGCACCTCGTAGCGCGTGACATTGGCATGGCTGTCGTGGGTGAGTGGTATCGCGTCATCGAGAAGCTTGTGGGCGTAGGCCAGGACGCGGGCGAACCGGTGCGGATTGAATTCCTTGCCGCGTTCGGTACCGTCGTCCTCCGGGATGACGTCGGTACCGTAGAGGGCGTCATACAGACTACCCCAGCGCGCATTGGCGGCATTTAGCGCGTAGCGGGGGTTGTTGACCGGCACCACGAGCTGCGGGCCGGCAACCCGGGCAATCTCGGGATCGACGTGCTGAGTGGTGATATGAAAATCGTCGCCTTCCTCAACCAGGTAGCCAATGTCGTAAAGAAATTGCTTGTAACCCGCGGGATCGTGCAGCGGGCCCTTGTGATCGCGGTGCCACTGGTCAATCTGCTCTTGCAGCGCGATGCGTCGAGCCAGCAGGCTTTCGTTGACCGGTGTCAGGTCGTTAACGATTTCAGCAAAGGACTGCCACAGCTTCTCCGGGTCAATACCCGTGCCCGGCGTGATCTCGTCACGAACTAGCTCAAACAGCGGTGTGGCTACTTTAAGTCCGGCAGCCTCGATGTAATTCATGTCGGAGTTGATAGTCATGTTTGCCTCCATGAATTCGCAGTTGCCACTCAGGCGAACGATGGCTTAACCGTAAACCAGCCTGGGTAACCACAGCACCGTTTCCGGGAACACGATGGCAATGGCGAGGCCCGTGGCCTGCAACAGCAGAAACGGTATGGAAGAACGATAGATCTGGGCCATGGTGACTTCCGGCGGTGCCACGCTCTTCAGGTAAAACAGGGCATAACCGAACGGCGGACTGAGAAACGACATCTGCATGTTGATCATGTAAACCACGCCGAACCACAGGGCGAGTTCATCCGGCGCTACCCCGGGCAGGCCAAACACCCCATCGAAACTCAGGGTCTTCATCAGCGGCACAAAGATCGGCACCGCCAGCAGCAGAATGCCGACCCAGTCGAGGAACATGCCGAGGATGACGAGGATAACCATCATCACCAGGAGAATGCCGTAAGGACCGAGGTTGGTAGCCAGCAGCATTTCATTTACGTATTGCTGGCCGCCTTGTAAAACGTAAAAGCCGACGAAAAGCGTGGCGCCAAAGATAATCCACAACACCATGCCGGTTACGCGTAATGTGGTCAGGGCGGCTGCACGGATATTTTCCCAGCTCAGTTTGCGGTGCATGGCGGAAACCACCACGGCGCCGAAGGTGCCGACACCAGCCGCTTCAACCGGCGTGGCAATGCCGGCGAAGATGATACCCAGTACCAGTGTGACCAGGATTAGCGGCGCTGCCATGTTACCTAGCAAGCGGAATTTCTCACGGGTGCTCACGCGCTCTTCTATTGGGAGCGGTGGGCCTAACGATGGGTTAAGACCGGTACGAATCGACACGTACAGGATATAAAGCCCTGCCAGGATCAGACCGGGGATGACGGCGCCGATAAAGAGTTCACCGACGGATTGCTGGGCGATCACCGCGAACAGGATCGCGAGGATCGACGGTGGAATCAGGATACCCAGCGTGCCGCCCGCCAGGATCGAGCCGCAGGCAATGGTCGGGTGATAGTGGCGCTTGATCATCGCGGGCAGGGCGATCATGCCCATGGTGACTTCCGTGGCGCCGATGACGCCGCACATCGCCGCGAGAATGGTCGAGGCGATAATGGTACTGGTGGCAAGGCCGCCCCGCAGTGCACCTAGAAGTTTGTAGACCATGTCGAATAATTCTTCGATCAGGCCGGCTCGTTCCAGCATCGACGCCATGAATATAAATAAGGGAATGGCCGATAGCTGGTAGTCGGTCATCAATGGGAATATACGTGATGGCAGAATATTAAGCGTATGGATATCGCCGAACAGGAACAGGAAGATTACCGCCAGACCACCGGTAACAAAGGCGAGCGGCAGGCCAGCCATCAGCAGGATCGCGAGCGATCCGAACATCAGGATAGTGAGCAGGCCGATGCTGATTTCAATACCCATCGTCTATGCCCCTGTCTTCTGTCGCAGCAGGGCGATATCTTTTAGTAACCAGGAGACGCCCTGTAGCAACAAAAGCAGCGCGCCTAGCGGGATGGCGAGTTTGACCGGCCAGTACTGTATGCCCCACTCGGTAAACGACACCTCCCAGACCTGGAACGAGTCGTGGAAGAATACCCAGCCGGAGCCAATCAGAGTAAGCGTAAAGATAAAGAAGAAAATCGAGGTCACGATGTCGGTGGCGGCCTTTCTTCGTGGCGTGAACTGCGTATAGATAACGTCCACACGCACGTGCCCATTGTTTTTGAGCACGTAACCGCCGGCGAACAGGTATTGCATGCCAAACATGAGGAACATGCTTTCATGCGCCCAGTTGGTCGGTGAATTGAAGACGTAGCGCGCAATCACCTCGTAGTAGTAGACGATTACCGCGATCATCGACCAGTAGGCGACAAAATTCCCGGTAAATTCGTTGACGCGATCGACCGTGCGCGTAAACCTGTTTTGCATCGCTTGCACCGTGTCATCGGCTGGCGCGACACCAGTGTCTACGTCACAGGGCACGTCGACGTAGACGATCTCTTTCTTTATGTTTTTCTCTTTCTCGGCTCGTCGTCGGGTGAGGCCGGGGAGGAGGTACGCGTCGATGGCCAGGAGCAGCAGGGTCAGTGCGGCGAGGAATTTCACCGTCATATCCCACTGTTCTGCGTTTAGTCGCGCGGTTTCGACAGCGGCCCTGGCGGTGGTTTCTTCCTGTTGTGCGCTTTCTATCAGGGGCGCAGCATCAGACTCGGTAATTTCGCCGTTGGCGAGACTGTTCTGGTGGTGCTCGATCATGAACACCGCCGATTTCAAGTCGTTGTCTGCCTTGGAGATCAGGTTGCGCGCTTCGCGTATTTCGACATTGGTAAACAGAATGCCAAGAAAAATGGGGATGAATATAAACCCGAGCAGGTTTTTCAGATAGAAACGATGCAACCCAACGAAGCCACCGGTGATGAGCAGAAAGTAAGCGATCGGCAGCGAGATGATTCCTTCTGTTTTCTTGCCGATGTTTCGACGAATGATGTACATCGCGCCCAGTGGAAACAGCAGCAAGCCCGCCCAGTACAGCCAGTGAGGTAATACGAAAGTCAGATTCGGCATGATTGCGAAAAACCCGGGTTAGGCTGCGGGGCACCGGGAATGGCTCCCCGGTGCCCCGACTTACGCTCACAACAATTTCTTATGCATATTTCAAGCGTTGACCCTTGACCATGCCCGGTGTGACATAACCCAGGCTGCCGGACATCATGTAGTCCAGCTGGATCTTGAACACACGAGTGGCGTCCTTGTCCTTGTTGGCCCAGGCGTACCAACGCGGAATGGCGATCTTGGTAAACTTCTCCACGTCGGTCTCCGAAAGTCGCGTGATTATCGTGCCGGCCTTCTTGAACTTGGCCCACGCATCCTGATCCGCCTTCTGGATCTTGGCATGATGAATATCGGAATAGCTGTGGACTTCCATCTCAACGAACCGTTTCATCTTCGGTGACAGCTTGTTCCAGGAGTTCATGCCGACTGTCAGATCCATCAAGTCAACCGGCTGGTACAGGGACATGGTTCCAGGTGGTCCCATGGAGATATACTTGGTCACCTGGTGGAAACCGAGTGCGTAGTTAATGGCTGGGCCTACGTAGTCGGCAACGTCGATTGTGCCTTTTTCCAGTGCCGGGAAAATTTCACTGCCGGGTAGCAACGTGGTCTTCGCGCCGGCAGCCTGGAACACCTCGGCCACCATACCGCCCGGTAGACGCATCTTCCGGCCACGGAAATCCTCAATGGAACGAATCGGGACCTTGGAGTGAATGATGTTGGGGCCGTGGTGGATCGGGCCGACGTAGTACATGCCCTGTTTGGCAAAAAGGTTGCGCGCCAGTTCCAGTCCGCCGAGTCCGTAGTAAAACACGTCCCACTCGCTTGCGGTGCGTGGTCCTAATGGATAAGAACTCAGGAACACGGCGGCGGGCATACGACCGGCCCAGTAGAGAGTGAAGGGGTTCATGGCGTCGAGCACGCCGTTTTTTACGGCATCGAATAACTGGAATTCACCGACGACATCCTTGGCACCGAATGGCTGAAACGCCAGCTCGCCATCAGTCTTTTCGATGATGCCTTTGCACCAGTCCTTGAAGATCTCAAGGCCGACGCCTCCTGGCCAGGATGTCTGGATTTTCCAGGTTGTGGTTTTCGCTGCCTCGGCATTGCCAATGTAAGGGGCGGCGAGGATAGCGGCACCACCAACGGTGGCGGTTTTCAGGAACTTTCTACGTTTGTTCTCTGCCGGCAGTGGATCAGCTGGCAGGGACTGCTTTTTGTTTTTCATGTCGTCCTCCTGCGGTTTTCTGATTATCGAATGGGCTGTTACGCCCCGACCGAAATTTCCTCCCGACTGGACTCATGCTTTGTTATGCAATCTCCGTATGCAGTATTTGATTATGTTGATCTAAAGCTGGTTTCCTCTTTGTTACTCGTTGTTTAACTTGACTCGAATCGGGTCGCCCGGGCTCGGGAGTCTGATGATACGTTCCGGAGGCGACTACCCACTCTCAGGAAAACGTACCACAGAAAATGCAATTAGTATCCGAAGATTCGTTACCGTATTGCGGGAAACGTCCCTCCCGCACGTGTGTTTTTTCTAGATAGGACTGATATTAATACTATAATTACAATAGGTTGCGTATAGTTCGTGATAAATGGCTTTAGGATTATCTCAGCACCGGTTGCTAGAGATATCGGGAAGTTCGGTAAACGGGGCGACCGTACGCTCCCTCAGTATCGACAATTGATATCTCGCTGGCGGCAGTTGTCTTATTCGGACTTTTGCTCAAGCCTTCGGAGATTCGTCAGGGCACTGGTTTTGTTTGGCGGAAAAAGCCGACTCCGGTAAAGTACGCGCCATGCTGACATCCATTAGAGAAAAAACTCAGGGCATTCTTGCCACCATTATCGTTGGACTTCTCATCATCCCGTTTGCTTTCTGGGGGGTGAATTCCTATTTCGAGAGCGCATCCAAGGTCGTTGTTGCCGAGGTAAACGGTAACGATATTGACGAGGACGCCTATCGTCGCGCCGTCGATCAGTATCGCACCCGTGTCGATCCGAGCCTGCTGGATAATCCTGCAGTGCGCAGCAACTGGGCGCGCTGATTCGAAACATGCCGCAGTTCCAGGTTGGCAACGAGTTCAGCATGGATCGCTACCAGGCGGCATTACGCGCCAGCGGTCTGACCGTAAGCCAGTACGAGCAGTCGATGCGCCAGGAGAAGCAACTGGACCAGGTGGTCGGCAGTCTTAAAGATAGCGCGATCGTCAGCAAGGCGGACCTCGACCGCGTTTTGTCACTGCAGACGCAAACGCGACGCGCCGAGAGCGTAACCATTGCCCCGTCGAAGTTTTACAAGAGCGCCACACCGGGCAAGGACGAAATCCAGTTGTACTACGATCAGAACCAGGGGCGGTATCAGGAGCCGGAGCAGGTCCGCATCGAATACATTCGCCTGGATGGTGCGGAGCTGATCAAATCGTACAAGCCGTCTGAGGAAGATCTCAAGGCGATTTACGAAGAAGAGAAGGGTCGCTTCTCCACACCGCCCAGCCGCCGCGTTAGCCATATCTTGCTGGAACTGGCTCCTGATGCTCCGGATGCCGACAAGAGCAAAATCAAAAAGCTTGCCGATGACATTGTCGCCCGTGCCAGGAAGGGCGAGTCGTTTGCGTCACTGGCAAAGACGTATTCCAATGACCCGACCAGCTCGGAACAGGGCGGCGATCTCGGTGAACTCACCCCCGGACTTCTGCCGCCTGAGTTTGAGGCGGCGGTTAACGAACTGAAGAAGGGCGAAATCAGCAACGCCGTTCGAACCGAGTATGGCTACCAGATTGCCAAGCTCACCGACTTTTCCCCGGGCAAAACCAAGTCACTGAATGAGGTGCGCGCAGAACTGACCAGGCAGTTGCGCCAACGAAAAGGCGAAGAGCGGTATTTCGATATGGCTGAGCGCTTCAATAACCTGGTTTATGAGCAACCCGACAGCCTCAAGCCGGCTGCCAGTGCGCTTGAGCTGAAGATCGAAAAGAGTGCGTGGTTCACGCAATCTGGCGGAACCGGTCTGGTATCGGATCCAAACGTTATCGAGGCCGCATTCTCACAGGATGTAAAAGTCGATCGGCGCAACAGTGAATCGATCGAGATAGGCACCAACCAGTTGCTGGCATTACGGGTTACCGATGTGAAGCCAGCTCGACAGAAAGACCTTGCCGAAGTACGTGCCGAAATTGTAGCAACCTTGCGCCAACAAAAGGCGACAGCGCAGGCGCGCGAACTCGGACGAGAAATGGTCCTGGCAGCGCGCACCGGCAAATCGCTGGCAGCGTTGGCCAAACAACATGGTCTGGCGCACCAGCCTGTTCGGAACCTAGCGCGCAACGACAACAAGGATCGCGCCCTGGCCGGGGCCGTATTCAGTGCACGCAAGCCCGAGGGCAAGGCATTGGTTGTAGATGGTGTGGATCTTGGTGGCAGTGGGTATGCCGTGTTTGCCCTGCATGCGGTGCAAGACGGTAATATAGCCAAGGTCGATAAAGTGCAACGTGACAAGCTGGAGGATCAACTGGCCAAGCGTCGCGGCACCGGGTACTACTACAGCTATCTGTCAGGCCTGCGTCAGCGCAGCGACGTAAAGATTCACAACGACAAGCTTTAGGAATGAAATAACCCATCCGCGTCCGCGGATGGGTTACAGGCTTACGCTTCGGGCAGATTTCCCATCGCCACCATATTGAAGCCGGCGTCGACATAGGTGATCTCGCCGGTAATGCCTGACGCAAGGTCAGAGCACAGGAATGCGGCCGTGTTTCCCACTTCATCAATGGTAACGCCCCGACCCAGCGGCGCCATGGCTTCGTAGTAGGTCATCATCTTTTTGAAACTGCCGATACCTGAGGCCGCCAGGGTCTTGATCGGGCCGGCGGAAATACCGTTTACCCGAATGCCTTCACCGCCGAGCGATGCCGCCATGTAGCGGACATTGGCCTCGAGGCTGGCCTTGGCCACGCCCATGACGTTGTAGTTGGGCAGGGCGCGTACTGCGCCGATGTAACTCAGCGTGATCATGGCGCCGTTACGACCCTGCATCATGGGTCGCAATGCCTTGCCCAGAGCGGCGAAGCTGTAGGCGCTGATGTCATGGGCGATCCGGAAGCCTTCGCGGGTCACACAGTCGAGATAGCTGCCTTCAAGCTGATCTCGCGGCGCAAACGCGACCGAGTGCACCAGGATATCAAGGCCGTCCCAGTGACTGGCGAGATCGGTGGCGACCTTGTCAATTTGTTCGTCGCTGGCCACATCCAACTCCAGCACGATGTTCGAGTCCGTAGCCTCGGCCATCTTGTCGACACGCGACTTGAGCTTCTCCGTCTGGTAAGTGAACGCCAGTTCGGCGCCTTCACGATGCATGGCCTGTGCGATGCCCCATGCAATGGAACGTTCGCTGGCAGCACCCACAATCAAAGCGCGTTTGCCCTGAAGAAAACCCATTTTCTACTCCTTCTTATCTGTCATAATGTAGGGCGAAAAGCGGTCAGCATTCATCGCCCCCGGGCGCCGCCTCGCGGCAGGGCCGAATAATAACTCAGCTGACTGCGTATTTCAGGTCTGGCAGGCATGGAGGATGGTATTGTTTCGGGCTAGAAAATCAGGCACTAGCATGGCGATTGGCCTTGCGTTGGTCGTTCTCGTTTCCAGTCTGCCCCCGGTCTCTGCCGCGCCCGCCATCGCCCTCGGGTATACGCCCAAATATCCGCCCGGTTTTAGTCACTTTGACTACGTCAATCCCGATGCACCCAAGGGTGGTGAGATTGTCCTGTCGGGTTTTAATACCTTCGATAGCCTAAATCCGTTCGTACTGAAAGGCGTTTCGGCTTCGGGGCTAACCAGCCTCGTGTTCGAGCCGCTGATGATCCAGAGTGCTGACGAACCCTATAGCCTCTACGGCCACCTTGCGAATGATATCCAGCTGGCGGCAAACAAGCTCTCGGTGACCTTCCGCCTCGACCCGCGCGCGACGTTCTCCGATGGATCACCGGTGCTGGCTGAAGATGTAAAAATATCGTTTGATTTGCTCAAGGGAAAAGAAGGGCATCCCATGTATCGCTTCTACTGGGCGGATATCACCCGCGCCGTGGTTCTGGGTCCTCGCCGTATTCGATTCGACTTTGCCCGGGTGAACCCGGAGTTGCACCTGATCGCCGCACAGATGATGGTGTTCTCGCGCAATTGGGTGACGGGTAAACAGTTCTCCAGGCTGAGCAAGGAGCTGCCCATCGGTAGCGGCCCCTATGTGGTTGATCACTTCAAGCTTGGTAAAAGTATTACCTACCGCCGTCGTCCAGACTATTGGGCGCGCAACCACAACACGCGGCGCGGCATGTTTAATTTCGACAAAATCACCTACAAGTATTATCGGGACGAAACAGTTCAGCTCGAGGCCCTCAAGGCAGGCGAATTTGATTTTGTCCTGGTGAATCATTCCAAGCAGTGGGCGAGAGACTACCTGGGGCCACAGTTTGAATCCGGCCAGATAAAAAAGGACTTGCTCAAACATTCCAATAACGCCGGCATGCAGGGTTTTGTATTCAATACCCGGCGACCCCTGTTTCAGGATCGCCGTGTGCGCCGCGCGCTGTCACTCGCGTTTGATTTCGCCTGGTCCAACAAGAATCTTTTTTATGACCAGTACGTTCGTTGCGACAGTTATTTCAGTAACAGTCCCCTTGCAGCGCACGGACACCCGACGGGGCGTGAGTTGCAGTTGCTGAATCGTTACCGGGGCCAATTGCCAGGAGAAATATTTACCCAGGAATGGCGACCGCCAGTCAGTGATAAACCGGGACAGTTACGCGCCAATCTGCGCGAGGCCAAGCGCTTGCTGGAAGAGGCCGGCTGGCACGTAAAAAATGGTGTATTGCAGAATGAAAAAGGACAGCGATTCGAGTTCAGTTTTCTGCTGGCACAAAAGGGCTTTGAGCGGATTCTGGCACCGTGGGCGCATAACCTGAAGAAGCTCGGTATCACCGTTCGTTACCGCACGGTCGATCTTTCGCTCTACGAGCGACGCATGCGCACGTTTGATTTCGATATGATGGTGGCATCGTTTTCCCAGTCACAATCGCCGGGCAACGAACTGTTCAATCTCTGGCATTCAAGTTCGGCCGGGCAGGAAGGTTCCAACAATATTATTGGCATCAACGACCCGGTCGTGGACGCACTGATCAAGGCCGTGGTTTATTCGAACAACCGGGCCGAACTGGTCGCCGCCACCCGCGCGCTCGACCGGGTGCTGCTCTACGGCGAATACCTGGTCCCCAACTGGTACATCGATGTGCACCGGGTGGCGTACTGGGACAAATTTAAATATCCGAAGACACTACCGCTGTACTACGACGCAGACGGTTGGGTGCTTACCAGCTGGTGGGCCAAAAATACTGCGGTACAGGCCGGCAACATGGAGACAGCGCGATAATGGGTGCCTATATCCTGAAACGGCTGCTGCTAATGATTCCGACACTGGTCGGTGTAATGCTAGTGACCTTTGTGGTCACCCAGTTTGTGCCTGGCGGTCCGGTTGAGCAGTTGATACACCAGCTCCAGGGTCAGCCCGGTTCCGGTTCCGGTGCGGCCGAAGCCGCGGGTGCGGCGCAACGACTGTATCGCGGCGATGCCGGTCTCGACCAGGAAAAGCTGGAAGAACTCAAGGCATTGTACGGGTTTGACAAGCCAGCCTGGCAGCGATTCGTCGATATGATGGGTGACTATGCGGTTTTTGATTTCGGCGAAAGTTTTTTTCACCAGCAGTCGGTCATTGGTTTAATCGTCGACAAGCTCCCGGTATCGGCGACGCTCGGGTTGTGGACGTTTTTGATCGTCTATCTCAGCTGTATTCCCCTCGGCGTGGCCAAGGCGGTACGGGACGGGTCCACGTTTGATGTCGTCAGTAGCACCATTATCCTGGTGGGCTATGCCATACCAGGATTCGTGTTAGGTATTTTTCTACTCGTACTCTTTGGCGGCGGCAGCTTCTGGGACCTGTTCCCTTTGCGTGGATTAACCTCCGACAACTGGGCAGAGCTTAGCTGGTGGGGAAAAATTACGGACTATGCCTGGCACATCACCTTGCCGGTCATTTCCCTGGTCGTCGGCAGCTTTGCGGTGATGACCATGCTGACCAAGAACAGTTTTATCGAGGAGATCAGGAAACAATACGTGTTGACGGCGCGCGCCAAAGGGCTGACCGAAAATGGCGTGCTCTACGGTCACGTGTTCCGTAACGCCATGATCCCGCTGGTTACCAACTTCCCGGCCGCGTTTATCGGTGCGTTCTTTGCCGGCAGTATCCTGATCGAGAGTATTTTCTCGCTTGATGGTCTGGGCCTGTTGGCCTACGAATCGATTCTGAAGCGCGACTACCCGGTGGTGCTTGGTTCGCTTTACCTGTTCACGCTAATTGGTCTGTTTGCCAAGCTGATTACTGATATCAGTTACGTACTGGTGGACCCGCGCATCCAGTTCGAGTCGGTTTCAAAATAATGGCAAAGATTCTGGCAGACGCAGATAAAGTTACAGTGACCCGGCTGACACCCGGGGGTCGCGCGTGGCGCCGGTTTCGGGAAAACCGTCGCGGTTATGTCAGCCTCTGGATCTTTGTTGTGCTGTTTACGCTCAGCCTGTTCGCCGAAATGCTTAGCAACGACAAACCGCTGATCGTGCACTACCAGGGCAGCTATTACTTTCCACTTGTAAAGAACTACCCCGAGAGTTTCTTTGGTGGCGACTTTGAAACGGAGGCGGATTACACCGATCCGTATGTGCGCGCCTTGTTATCCGAGGGCAGCAACTGGGTGGTGTTCCCGCCAAATCCCTATCGCTACGACACCATCAACTATTACACGAGCCAGCCGAACCCGGCGCCACCTTCAAGCAACAACCTGCTGGGTACTGATGACCGGGGCAGGGATGTGCTCGCGCGCCTGATCTATGGTTTTCGCCTGTCGGTTATCTTTGCCGCGGTACTCACGGTAATCGGTGTTGCTTTCGGCGTACTCGCCGGTTCTCTTCAGGGTTACTTTGGCGGGCGACTCGACCTGTTTGCCCAGCGTTTGATCGAGATATGGGGCTCCATGCCCGAGCTGTACTTGCTGATCATTTTTGCCTCGCTGTTTGAGCCCGGCATTTTGTTGCTCATTGTTTTGTTATCACTCTTTGGCTGGATGGGTCTGGCTGACTATGTGCGTGCCGAGTTCCTGCGTGGACGCAATATGGACTATGTGAAAGCGGCCAAGGCCATGGGTGTATCCAATCGCTCGATCATGTTCCATCACCTGCTTCCTAATAGTCTCACCCCGGTTATTACATTCCTGCCGTTCCGTGTCTCGGGTGCGATCCTTGCCCTCACCAGTCTCGACTACCTGGGCCTGGGTGTGCCACCGACGACGCCCAGCCTGGGTGAGCTGCTGTCACAGGGCAAAGAGAATATCGAATCGTGGTGGCTGTCGATGACAACGTTTGCCGTGCTGGTGGGCACCCTGTTGCTGCTGATCTTTATCGGCGAGGCCCTGCGCGAGGCGCTGGACCCGAGGCGCGGTTAGGCTATGAGCAATCATCTAATCAGCATCGAAGATTTGTCTGTGGCCTTCGGCCGCGGAGACGAACTTAGCGAGGTGGTTCACAATGTCAGCTTCGATATCGCGCCTGGCGAGAAACTGGCGCTCGTGGGTGAGTCGGGTTCCGGCAAGTCGGTGACCGCGTTGTCAATTCTGGGTCTGCACGATCGCAGCCAGAGCCATTATCCCACCGGCAAGATTATGTTTGAAAACCGCGACCTGCTGACCCTGGGCGAGGGCGAGCTGCGGTCTGTTCGTGGCGCCGATATCGCGATGATCTTCCAGGAGCCGATGACCGCACTCAATCCGGTCTATCCCGTGGGCAAGCAGCTGATCGAACCGCTCGTTGCCCATCAGGACATGGACAAGGCGGCGGCACGTAAGCGAATGATCGAGCTGCTAGACCGCACAGGTATCAAGGAACCGCACAAGCGCATCGACGCCTATCCGCACATGTTGTCCGGCGGACAGCGCCAACGCGTAATGATCGCCATGGCACTGGCCTGCAATCCAAAACTTTTAATCGCGGACGAACCGACCACCGCACTGGATGTCACGATTCAGGTGCAGATCCTGGAGCTGCTGGAGGATATTCAGCAGGAGTTCGGCATGGCGGTGTTGATGATCACGCACGATCTGAACATGGTTCGGCGTTTTGCCCGGCGCGTTTGCGTCATGCAACACGGCAAGCTGGTCGAGAGCGCGGAGATCCAGCAGTTATTTGAGAGCCCGAAGCACCCGTACACGAAGCAACTACTGGAGAGTCAGCCGCGACGCATCGTCGGGTCAATACCGGAAGCTGATCTGGAGAAACGGGAGACCGTCGTAGAGTCAGACAATTTGCGGTGCTACTTCCCGATCAAGGCCGGGTTCTTTCAGCGCAAGATTGGTGAAGTGAAGGCGGTCGATGATGTCTCGATCCAGTTGCGAAAAGGCGAGACGCTTGGAATCGTTGGTGAGTCCGGTTCTGGCAAGACGACACTGGGCATGTGCCTGTTGCGACTGCAATCATGCGAAGGTGGAATCCGGTTTCAGGGACAGGACATTCAACAATTAGGCGATCGGGAAATGCGCCCGATTCGTCGCCACATGCAGGTGGTGTTCCAGGATCCGTTTTCGTCGCTGTCGCCGCGCATGACCATCGAACAGATTCTTGGCGAAGGGCTTCGTATTCACTATCCGGAACTTGATGAAAGCGCCCGGCGCGAGAAGATAGTCTCGGTGCTGAAGGAGGTTGATCTCGAGGAAGACATGCTTTGGCGTTACCCGCACGAATTTTCTGGCGGACAACGTCAGCGCATTGCCATTGCGCGAGCGGTAGCACTGGAGCCGGATCTGATGCTGCTGGACGAACCAACTAGCGCCCTAGATGTTTCCGTGCAGAAGCAGGTACTCGACCTGTTGGCACGGCTGCAGAAGAACCACGGAATTGCTTATTTATTTATTACCCACGACCTCAACGTGATTCGCGCGATGGCGCATCGCGTACTGGTCATGCGAGGTGGTCGTGTTGTGGAGAGTGGTGGTACCGAGTCGCTGTTCACGGCACCGCAACAGGAATATACGCGCACGCTACTCAGTGCGTCACTGTTTGCTCAAAACCTCTAGGGATGAATCAGGTGTTAGGGTGTGCCGGGGCATTCGATGCCGCGGGCGCCATTTCCGGCTTGACCCACACATCGATTTTCTGGCCCGGTCGTAACAGGCTGCGACGATGCAGGGCATTCCACCCGGCAAGCTGATAAATATAAACGTCATAGCGAACCGCGATGCCCCACAGGGTGTCACCGGAACGAACCTGGTGCACCAGCTTCACATGGTTTTCAGGTGGTGAGACGCGACGCGGTTTGCGATACACCGGCTTGGTGACATTACCGTGGCTGGCCGTCATGCGCTGAGCGGAAATCGGTATCAACAAGTCGCTGCCGGCACGAATGCGTGAGCTGCGCAGGCCATTGGTCTGTTTGATGGCGGAAACGCTGACGCCATATTGACGGGCGATGGTGCTAAGCGCATCACCGTGGCGTACCCGATGGCGATGCCAGCGGATACGATTTTTCTCTGGCAGGGTCTCCAGGGCCTCGAGCAGGATATCCCGACGCTCCTTCGGTACCAGCAAATAATGCGGGCCCTCCGGTGCGGTCGCGCGTCGCTTGAAGCCCGGGTTGATGTCGTACAGGTCGCCGAGACTGATGTTTGCCATCTTGGCGACGATACCGAGATCGATCTGGGAGCCGACCTCGACCTTGGCAAAGTAAGGCTCGTTGTCGATCGGCCGCAACTGGATGCCGTATTTTTCCGGGTTGGCAATAATTTTGGCCATGGCCAGCAGCTTCGGCACGTAGTTCAGGGTTTCCGGTTTGAGCGTGTGCAGGTTCTGGTAGTCAGCCGGGCGACCGCGACGGCGATTGTATTCAACGGCATTCATCACCCGACGTTCGCCGGCATTGTACGCAGCCAGCGCGAGATGCCAGTTGCCATCAAAATCGTTATTCAGTTTTTCAAGATAATCCAGTGCGGCCTGGGTTGCCTCGACGACATTGCGTCTACCGTCATACCACCAGTTACGATCCAGGCCGTAGTGACGACCGGTCGACGGGATAAATTGCCACAGGCCGGCGGCACGTGCTCGTGAATAGGCGTGGGGCTTGAAGGCGCTTTCAATTGCTGGCAACAGTGCGATCTCGGTAGGGAGATTGCGTTTTTCTACATGATCGACAATGTAATAAAGGTAGAGGCTGGCGCGTTCAACCATGCGCTCCATGTATGCGGGGTTCTGGCTAAACCACTTTACGTGGCGCTCGACCAGCGGGCTGTCCAGGGGCTCCAGGCCATAGCCTGCGCGAACCCGATCCCAGAGATTGTCAAAGTTTTCCGGAATTGCGGCGGACGGTTGTTCCGCTGTGGTCGTTATCTGGTTGGCAGTCTGTTCAACTGCGGAATTGTCGGAAATCGAGGCGGGGTTTGTCGCGCAACCCGCAATCAGCAAGCCCACAGAAAGGGACAGCAGGCTTCGGCTCAGAAGCTGGCGGGGAACAAACCGGTGCAGGCTCGGGGCCTCCGGTGATTCATATTTTTTATTATTAGAAGGCAACATACAGCCTTCATGTTATGTAGAGTCTGAGGAATCGTCAACCGCTGCCTATCCGAGGAAATGGTCCTTCCAGCGCCTGAGCTCGGTAAAGGTGGCCAGTGGATCAGCAAGCGCATGGCCCACATGAGCCTCCGCTGCCTTGTTAACGGTGGGCAGCGACGCACGCAGAAACGGATTTATTTGCTTTTCGATATCGATGCGGCTTGGCAAAGACGGGTTATTTTGGCTACGTAAATCAGTCACTTCGCTGATTTTCAAGCGTACGGCCTGATTGTCGGGTTCAACTGTTGAAGCAAATCGCAAATTGGCCGCCGTGTATTCATGGGCGCAATAGACCTTCGTTTCGTCCGGCAACGCCGCCAGGCGGTTGAGCGAGTGCAGCATTTGTTCCGCGGTCCCTTCAAATAACCGGCCGCAGCCTGCAGAGAAAAGCGTGTCGCCGCAGAACAACATTCCCGGTGTGTAGTAGGCGACGTGTCCGCGCGTGTGACCGGGCACCGCCATGACGGTAAATTCCAACCCGAGATCGGGAAAGGCAAGGTGATCACCATCGTCCACCGGGTTGGTGACTGCTGCAATATTTTCCAGCCTCGGCCCGTAGACCGGGATGTTAAATTGCGTTGCCAGTGCCGAGGCGCCACCAACATGATCGCCATGGTGGTGGGTGCATAAAACGGCAACGGGTGTCAGGTTTTCCTGGTCGATTTTCTCCAGCACCGGGTCTTCATCACCGGGATCAATGATGAGTGTCGGCTTTGGTGAGACGCTATTCGATGCCTCCGGCGTGACCAGCCAGATGTAGTTGTCCTCGAAGGCGTCGGCGTGTAAAACAGAGCATTCCATAGCAACCAAGTGTGTTATGACCGTATGACCGAGTCAACGTCGCCATTGAGCATGACCGTCGACCAGCGACAGCAGCTGCTGGCCTGGTTCGAGCAGCCGTTGGCAAAATCGTTGCTCGCCTGCGAGGCTGAACGCTTACGCGCATTGTTGCCCGGGTTGTATGCCAGCAACGTGTTGCAGCTGGGACCAATGGGCGGCATCGATCTGTTCGAGTCATGTAATGCGCCACAACGGATACTGCTGGATACAATTCCCGGATCGCGCGACTGCAGCGTTCAGGCCCTACCGGAAAATCTTCCGTTTGATCACAATAGTATCGATATGGTGCTGTTGCCCCACACCCTGGATTTCTGCGTGGATCCGCACCAGGTGTTGCGAGAAGTTGGGCGCGTACTCATGCCGGAAAGTCACGTGGTCATCCTGGGATTCAATCCGTACAGCTTCTGGGGATTGAAACGCAGCCTGGTTCGTCCTCGCCGTCGACAGGCGCCATGGAATGGCCACTTCATCAGCCTTCATCGAATGAAAGACTGGCTGAAGCTGCTGCAATTCGAGGTGACCCATGGCAGCATGATGTACTACCGCCCACCGATGCAAAAAACCACATCGCTGGACCGGCTTCGCGCTCTCGACAAGTTAGGTGATCGTTGGTGGCCAATGATGGGCGGCGCCTACCTGCTCGCGGCGAAAAAACGCGTGGAAGGAATGACACCGATTCAGTCGCGCTGGAAACTGAGTGTCGTGCGCGCCAATGGCGTCGCACCGGAGGCGGCAACGAGAGGTATTGCTGCGAAACAAGCTGACAGGAAAAAGACGCTTGGCTGAAGTCGAGGCCTTTACCGACGGTGCGTGCAGGGGTAACCCGGGTCCGGGAGGCTGGGGTGTCCTGTTACGCTACGGGGACAAGGAAAGAGAGTTGTACGGTGGCGAGGCCGATACCACGAACAACCGCATGGAATTGATGGCCGCGATCAAGGCGCTGGAATCGTTGAATCGCGCCTGCGAGGTGAAGGTAACGACCGATTCCGTCTACGTAAAGAACGGGATCAGTAGCTGGATCGACAAATGGAAGCGCAACGGCTGGAAAACCGCCAACCGCAAACCCGTGAAAAACGTTGACCTGTGGCAGCGCCTGGACAAGGCGGTGCAAGATCACCGCGTAGAGTGGCACTGGGTCAAGGGCCATGCCGGTCACGAAGAGAATGAACGAGCAGATCAGTTGGCCAATCGCGGCATTGATGAGCTGCGCAGTTAGCGGACGAAGCGGGTAACATTTTGTTACGCTTCTGCTTGAACCTTATTCACGGAAAACAGGATTCAGAGCAACCATGACCCGACAAGTCGTACTTGATACAGAAACCACCGGCCTCGATCCGCAACAAGGCCACCGAATTATTGAAATCGGTTGTGTCGAACTGGTGAATCGCAAGTTAACCGGTAACGTCTTCCATCAGTACATCAATCCCGAACGCGAAATCGATCAGGGTGCTATCGAGGTTCATGGCATCACCAACGAGTCGTTGGTAGATAAGCCAAAATTTCATGATGTGGCTAACGATTTCCTGGAATACGTCAAGGGCGCAGAGCTGATTATTCACAACGCGCCGTTCGATGTCGGGTTCCTTAATCACGAGTTCGCACGCCTGAAGGGATTCTCATCCGGCGTTATCGAAACGCACTGCGGGGTTGTCGACACCCTCAAGATGGCGCGCAAGATGCATCCCGGCCAGAAGAATGACCTCGATTCCCTGTGCCGGCGATACAGTGTCGACAACACACAACGCACCCTTCACGGCGCGCTACTTGATGCCGAGATCCTGGCCGATGTCTATCTGTTGATGACCGGCGGCCAAACCGGGCTGTTCGAGGAGGGTCGTGGTGGTGATCGCGGAACCGCTGCCGAGCAGATTCGCCGGTTGGCAGCAGACCGGCCACCACTGCCGATAATCACACCAACTGCCGAAGAGTTGGCTGCCCATCGGCAATGGGTCGATGACCTGGAGTCCAAGGGCGAGGGCGAGTCCCTGTGGGCGCCGATTGAGGCAAATTAGGTAGTTTTCCCCGATTTAGTTGATTTCCCTCAAAGCTTTCCTGCTACCAGCTTTTCGCCAGACCTCTATATTTATTCAATAAATACAATCGGTTATATACGAATTCTGGTTTCGTATACGTGAGTAGATGGCCGCAGGCCGTCAACTGGCTAAATCACTAGCAGGTGATATTCTAATTTATAACGGGTGGGGCGAAGTAACCCGTCTCGCGAAGAATAAATAGTCCAGGAGACATCAAGAATATGGCAACGTGTTCGCACACTTCCAATTGTGCCTTGTTCCCGATGATATCGGTGAACAGTGCGCTCAAAGTCTGGCGTACCTTCTATTGCGAAGGGAAGTGGCACGAGTGCGCGCGCTACAAGTTATCGCTTGAGGGAAAACCGGTTCCACCCAACCTGCTCCCTAACGGCAAACTGCTGGATATGGATATAGCGGAGACCGCGGCAGAGAAGAAGCCGGCAACGCCGGCGGAGAAACTGGCCAGCAGTTTCGATGACGAGCTAAACGATATCGAAAAAGATATCGCCAAGATAGCCGGAAAACCGGCAGCACCTCCGGCACCGAAATCTGCGCCCGTGGCCAGTGCCGCACCGAAACCGGCAGTTAGCGGGCCGACAGCGTCTTACTACTTGCGCATGCAGATTCAGCCGGCCACCGGCGTCATGAGCGAGATTATCCGAACGCTTGGGGAGCAGCGCATACGAATTGATGCGGTGACCGAGAAGAAAGGATATGAAGCCGATGCACCAAGCTACCTGATTGTGCTGACCGATCAATCGGCCAGAGCGGCAATTGATGACGCTGTCAGCGCACTGGCTAAACTGGCCAGTATCACAGGAAGCGTCAAGGTGATCGAGCTTGAAGCAATGACGGATGGTCAGCTGGGTTAGGGCAAAATAAAACTCGAACGACTTTGAAATACGGATCTCGCGTATGAAACTATTGAAAAAATTTAAAATACCCGTTCTCGTGATTGTTGCGATGATGGTCTCCGGTGGCCTGGCCGTAGCGCAGCAACCCGGTAGTACTCCAACTGTCCCGTGGCTCGCCGCAGCCAACAAGGGCGATGCCGAATCCCAGTACATCATGGGTAATGCCTATGCCTCGGGTATGCCTGCACTCGGTATACAGAAAGACCCCAAGCAGGCCTTTCAGTGGTACATGAAGGCGGCAAAGCAGAAGCACGCCAATGCCCAGTACGAGGTCGCCGCCTCCTTTATTCTTGGCGATGGCGTGGGCAAGAATCTTAATGCCGCGCGCATCTGGCTGAAGCGGGCTGCCGACAATGGCCATCCCGATGCCGGTGAAGTATTGGCCGGTTTTCCGGCACCCACTGCGGCACCGGCGAAAACGCCCAAAGCAGCGAAACCACCGGTACAAAAGCGACAAGTGGTTGCGCCCGCCACGGGCGATGGCGGTATAGAAGTAGCGGGGATTCGCGTCGACCCGATGTCGATGATCGATGCGGTGGTCAACGTACAAATTTTCGGCCCCTATTGGCCGTGGTGGCTCGGCGGAACGGCGCTGGGCCTGATTACTGTCAGCTTCTGGCTCGCGGTCAAGACAACTCTTGGTGTCTCGTCCAGCTTTGATCGCATAATCAACTGGCGAGAGGACCGTGATCTGGCCAAAGTCGCAGCGGTGATGGAGGAAACACCCACCGGCGTGCTCGAGTCAGCAATGATGGCGGCTACCATGGAGCAGTTCGGTGACGATATTCCTGATGACGTCATGCTGGACGAAGGCGGGGCAGCGACCATGTCCATGCCGATGTCTTCAACGTCCGTGCGTGTACCGTGGCCGGCCCATGTCACGTTTCTCGTCGCCACCGCTGTCGGCGGTTTTCTATCCGCATTTGCTTCCGGCAGTTTTGACGTCCAGATGACCATGGGCAGCACTTTCGAACGATACTTCGGAAACGGCGTCCTGATGTGGGCGGTATTGCTGGTTGGCGGATTCCTGATCGGTTTTGGCACCCGCATGGGCGGAGGTTGTACCTCCGGTCACGGATTGAGCGGCTGTTCGCGGTTGCAGCCTGGCAGTTTGTTGGGCACCGCATCCTTTTTCGGTACCGCCATTGCGGTGTCACTGGCTATGGAGATGTTCCTATGAGCGCGAAAGCACGCTCGTATTGGCTTTGGCGATTACAACGAGGTGCACAATCTGTTCACGTTGGCCGATTTCCGTATTCTGCTGACTTTCGCACTGGCAGTAGTGGTTGCGATGATTGGCTTTGCCGTCCTTGCGCGCGGCAAGTCGCTGCCCAAGAAGAAGATCCACCCGGGTACGGCGATTGGCGGCGTACTGTTCGGAAATGCCCCAGCATTGCCCTGGTGCAGATGGGAGTGGGATACGTTCCGGCGATTGCTACGGGTGTTGGCATCTTTGCCGGCGCTTATGTTTACAAGCACGTGCACGCGCGCTTCTTCCGCTGGGATTCAGGTTCCTGCGAGGTCTGACCCCGCGTCGCTAGACCGACAGAAGTCGCTGGTACATACGGTCACTGAAGCGGTGGCGACTACAAAACGCCTGCAGCCGTTTCGGCTTTACTGACTGCTTCTTTATCGACGCCTCCGTACATCGTATGGGGGCGTTCTCGTTTATACGGGCCAGTTCCTGCGAGAGATAAGCCTGGTCCCGATACTGTTCCAGTTGCTGTTGCGCCCGCTGGGCACCCCGCAGGGGCAGGTGCGACACACAATCCAGTTCGGCGTAAATCTGATCCAGCGACTTCAGGTGATCCAGCAGGCTTACCGCGGTTTTCTGGCCGATGCCGGGAACCCCCGGGATATTGTCTGCGGCGTCGCCCATCAGTGCCAGCAGGTCCACGACCTGTTCAGCGTGCACACCGAGTTTCTGTTTTATCTTCGATGAAGTGAGTTTTTCTCCGCGGGCAAAATTCCACCAGGTATCTCCCGGTTTGACCAGTTGAGCGAGCTCCCGGTTTGACCAGTTGAGCGAGATCCTTATCACCGGTGACATAGTTCATTCGAAAACTGTTTCTACGCATTTGCTTTGCTGCAGTGCCGATCAGGTCGTCTGCTTCATAGCGTTCGCTGGCACGGGTTTTAAACCCGAGAATTTCTGCAAGTTCCCGGCATGCTTTCAGTTGCGCCTCGAGTTCCGGCGGGGGCAGTTCACGGTTGGCCTTGTAGGCGGGGTAGAACTCTGCTACCTGATTTGAGTTGATGCAGGAACTCGGCGAAGCCGTACACGGCATTCACCGGTTTTCCGTCCGTACCGGTCATGGACCCGGGCAGGGAGTAATAGGCCCGAAATATGTAGATACTTGCGTCTACCAGGTACAGCGTTTTCATTGCTTGCAAAATAACATAGCTGAATCGACCAATTCCCCTCCTGTAACAGGCTAATTGTGGGCACGGGTCAACTCACCTGATAAAATCCGTTGAATCCATTCTTTAACCCTGAGCGGAGCCGGTATGCCGTATTTTGTCTATGAAATCAGCCCAGAGCGCAAGCTGAACTACGTCGAGGTATTCGACGACTACCGCTCAGCCAAGAATTTGTGTCGGGACCGGCGCAAGACCGGCGAAATCGAAAAGGGTCACGAATTGCGGATGGTGTTCGCCAATAACCAGAAGGAAAGAGGAAACCGTCGACCCCGATCGAAGAATGGGAAGTCTGACAAGACCTGCTACCGCCCCGGCCGCAGCTCAATCCATCGCCGCCAAAGGCTCGTATGGATGGGTAATTTTAATAGTCCTTTTGTTGCTCGGCAATCTCGCCGGCTGCGCAACAATGCCCGACAATTCTCAACGTACTCCTTCCTCGCACGTGGCCGATACCGGTTCAACACTGGTTGCGCGCCTGTTTCGGCAAGAAAAGTTGTCGCACCCCGGCAAATCCGGCTTTCACCTGCTTGCTGACGGCTATGATGCTTTTGTAGCAAGAGCTGTGCTGGCACGGTATGCCGAAAAAACGATAGATATTCAGTATTACCTTTTTCACGGCGATGCTACCGGAAGAGCAATATACAGCGAGTTACACGCAGCCGCAGAGCGGGGGGTGCGAGTGCGCATCCTGCTGGACGATATCGACCTTGCTGACCGGGACGCGACCCTGGCCGCTATCGATGCCCATCCGAATATCGAGGTGCGGGTATTCAATCCGTTCAGTCGTGACACGATGCGCGGACTGCAATTTATCACCGGGTTCGGCAAGGTGACGCGCCGGATGCACAACAAGTCGTTCACGGTTGATAACCAGGCGACAATTGTTGGTGGTCGCAACATTGGCGATGAATATTTTTCAGCCGATCCTGATCTCGCCTTTAGTGATCTTGATGTGCTGGCTATCGGTCCGGTCGTTCGGGACGTATCGCAGTCTTTTGACGAATACTGGAATCACGACCTTGCATACCCTGTTGTGTTGTTGAACAAGCGGAAGCTGACAGAAGATGAGCTTGCGGAAAAACAACAAGAAGCCAGGAAACTCGCGGCGGACTTTCAGCAATCTCCTTATATGGATGCCCTGCGCAATTCAAATCATGCGAAAGCGCTGCGTAAAGGAACCGTCGAGTTTGCGTGGGGTCGCGCGGAAGTCGTCTACGACTCGCCGGACAAGTTGTTGAATGCGATCGGCGATCGCAAATACATGCTGGCACCGCAGTTAGCACCATATATCGCAGAAACGACAAAGGAATTTACAGTTTTCTCTGCCTACTTTGTTCCCGGCAAGGAGGGGCTTCAGCTATTTGAAGACCTGCGCAAACGGGGCGTGCGCGTGCGCATCATGACGAATTCCTTAAGTTCAAACGATGTGTCCGTGGTTCATGCCGGATACCGGAAGTATCGCAAGCGCCTGCTGGCCACCGGTGTCGAATTGTATGAAATGAAAAAGCAGCTCAGCCGCAAGGAGAAAAAGGCCAAAAAGGGAAAAACCGGTTCGTCGAAAGCGAGCTTGCATGCCAAATCATTCGTGATGGATCGCCAGCGTCTGCTGATCGGCTCGATCAACCTCGATCCACGCTCATTTTACGAGAATACCGAAATCGGCGTTGTGTTCGAATCGCCGCCAATGGCGCGAGGAATGGCCGAATGGTTTGATGTCAACGCCGAAAAGGTGGCTTATCGGCTGGAACTCAAGGATACCGGGGAGGGTAAAAAGCTGGTCTGGCATGACATGGATGAGCAGGGCCATGTCGTTCACGAGGTCGAGCCCAATACCAGTTTCTGGCAGCGCCTCTGGATCAGTCTGGTGAGCATCCTGCCGTTCGAGTCTCAACTCTAGGGACATATGGAAGAGCAGTAGCCTGCCGGTTTATAAAGCCTCCAGGGCTGAACGCGAGACATTTCCGGCAGGCAGCGTGACGGTAAAGGTCGAACCTTTTTTGGGTCGACTGTCGACAGCAATATAACCCCCCATCAGTACACACAGTTGCTGGCAGATTGTAAGACCCAGGCCGGTTCCGCCGTATGCGCGTGTTGTTGACGGGTCTGCCTGGGTGAATTCCTGGAAGATGGTATTGAACTGATCCGGATCGATGCCAATCCCGGTATCGGTGACCTTGAAGACGATCCAGTCACCGTCGCTTCGGGACTGGCGCGAGACTTCCAGTGTCACCTCACCATTCTTGGTAAATTTTCCGGCGTTATTGAGCAAATTTAACAAAATTTGCCGTAGTCGCATGCTGTCAACATTCATCCGGCCGATGTCATCGGCATAGTTGGTGCTGAAACGATTTCCGTTGGCGGTGATGGAAGGAAGCGCGATGCGATAGACATTGTCCAGGCACTTGGGGATATCAAACCATCCTGGAAATATTTCGAGTTTGCCTGATTCCACCTTGGAGAGATCCAGCACCTGGTCCACCAGGGTGTGCAGCTGGCGTCCGGCGGCACGAATATTTTCAAGATCCTTGGTGATGCCGGAATTTTCCTGGCCTTCTAGCTCTTCTTTCAGCATCTCGCTGTATCCGATAATGGCATTCAGCGGGGTACGCAGTTCGTGGCTCATGTTCGCCACAAACTGGCTCTTGGTCTTGCTCAGCGCAAGGGCATGGTCGCGTGCGAGAGAAAGATCGCGTGTCCGCTCTTCAATCTTCCGTTCCAGGCTGAGGTTCATTTCGCGCAAATCGTTTATCGCTGCTTCAACCCGATCTTCCTGATTGCGGGTGAAACGTACGATGAACAATGAGGCCAAAATTCCAAATACAAACGTAGCGATCCCGAAAGCCAGAATCGCTGTGTGCGATTGGTGAGAGTTGATTTGTGACTGGGCCGCCGCTGCGTTTTTAAGCTGAGTCTGATGTGCGCCCAGTTTATCCAGAAGCGCGATTACCTTTGCCTGGGCGTCAAACACGGTTTTCAGCCGGGACTCGATGTTGCGAATCGAGAGATCGAATAGGGAATCTTCGATCAGCCGGTTTTGCAGCGGGTAGGCCTCACTCATCGCCGTGTTGATCTGCGCGAGCAGGGCCTTTTCCTCTTCATCGAGCGCCATTTCTACCAGGCGATTGCGCGCCTCAGCGACTGGATTGGCATAGCTGTAGAAGCGTTCAATTTCCTTCTCGCGATCAGCGAAACTCCTCAAGAGCACCGCAGTTCGCAGGCTGATTTGCCGTACCCTGATACCATCTCGCATTGCATTGACTAGGTCATGTTTACTCAGATGCTTATCGGTGATAGCACGGAAGCCCTTTTCCATCTGACCCATGTGCTGCAGGCTGACCGTCAATAGCAGCAAGAATGCAAGAAGCACGGCAGCCAGGACGAGCGTCAGATAGTGTGTGGTACGTAGCTGCATAGGGTGTTCGGACGGTTCACCTTGATCGACGTATTTGGAATGAGAGGTCTTGGTTTGAATATAGTCAGGAAACCGACAGTCGACAGTAATTCGAGCACTAAAAACAGGAGAAATGAAAATAAATTCCCGCCACTCGTTAAAACGGCGCGCTTGAGAGAGTTTCGGTGAATGGTGGGCGATAGTGGGTTCGAACCACTGACCCCTGCCGTGTGAAGGCAGTGCTCTACCACTGAGCTAATCGCCCGAAAACCGCTGCAGCATATTACCATATCGGCGAATTTCATCAGGACCGCTTGAGCGGCCCCAGAACGCGCGACTGGATGCAGTGGCAGGGTAGGGCAAAATTGGACTTTTTTAGCCGCAAATCGCTTGACCGTCCGCCATAAAGCTCTTAAAGTTATTTACTTAGTGGGCCCGCAAACCGTGTTTCCACATCGATGGGCGCGACACAGCACGAATTCCAGCAGGTTCGGGAGAATAAATATGAAAAAAATGGCGAACTTTTACTGCGCACTGGCGCTATTCGCGTTATCGACATCGGCCTCGGCGGCCAATCCCGGGGAAGGCAAGTGGGTAGCCGACGAAGTATTTCGGGCCTCCAATTCCAGCGGCAGTACCGGCCTGCTTCACATGAACTCAGCCTACACCATCCGTGATGGCGAAATGTCCATCAATACCGGTGTTTCCAGTGAAAGTGTCGGCGGTACGGATTACACCCAAGTTCCATTGGCAATTGTATACGGCGTAACCGAACGTACAGAGTTCGGGCTGGTTGGCAGATATATCGATAGTTCGGCTGGCGCTAGCGGTATGGCAGGCGGCGAACTAAAAATGAAGTGGCGCTTTAGCAATCAGACCGAGTATTTACCGGCAAGCGCATTGGCGCTGAGCGTGCTATTTCCTGCTGGCGACGCTTCATTGAACGAGGTTGCAAATTGGGGAGCCAGACTGAATCTGTTGTTCGCGTCTGAGGCCCAATTGACCGACACACTGTACATAGGAATGTACCTCGACCTGGGTGCAACGACTATTAACGATTCCCCGGCTGGACCGGGGGGTGATAGCTACACAAACCTGGATTTAGGTTTGCTATTCCCAATAAGTGACGATAAACGATTGCAGTTCCTGGTGGAATTTAACTCTGTGGGGGGTCGCACCTATCAGTATTTGGGGACCGATAATTTCACGGCGATAACCCCGGCGCTACGTTATGCATCCGAAGGCTTCAAATTGACCTTTGGCGTTCAGTCCCGAGATTCTGGCTCGAGCAAAGCGACCGCAAACATTGGCTGGGAATTCTAGTTCCGGGTAAGTAATAGCGACTGGACATGCGGTACGCGACACTATGGTACGGCATCGGCGTGCTGATAATTTTGGCGGTTATTGTCAGTTCACTAGTGCCGCTGCCCCGGGTCGAATCGGCGCCCAACGATAAGCTGATACATTTCCTTCTTTACTTTTTCCCGATGGCATGGTTTGGCCAGCTGCGCTCGAGGCGTCTCTGGCTGGCACTCGGGTTTATATTGCTGGGATTTGTGCTCGAAATACTCCAAGGTCTGACGCGCTATCGTACGTTTGAATGGTACGACGTTGCCGCCAATACTGCCGGTGTTATGGTGGCGTGGCTCGTGGTGATAACCCCGCTGGGGCAGGTCCTGGTCCGGATCGACCATTGGCTACAGGCCAGGCAGGTCAACACCTAGTCGTCCGGATTCAGTGAATTTGTCTGACGAATTCAGTACCATACGCCGCCTCGAAACCAGAGCAATTACAAGCCATGTCCGTTCGTACACGATTTGCCCCCAGTCCTACCGGCTACCTGCATGTTGGCGGGGCCCGGACGGCACTGTTTTCCTGGCTGTATGCCCGCAAGCATGGCGGCACCTTCGTGCTGCGCGTGGAAGACACTGATCGCGAGCGCTCCACCCAGGAATCGATTAATGCCATTCTCGAGGGCATGGCGTGGCTGGGCCTGGAATACGATGAGGGTCCTTTCTACCAGACACACCGGTTTGAGCGATATCAGGAAGTGATCCAGCAGTTGCTTGATAGCGACAATGCCTATCACTGCTATTGCTCAAAGGCAGAGCTGGATGAGATGCGCGAGGCACAACGTGCCAGTGGTGAAAAACCACGCTATGACGGACGCTGCCGGCACCGTAGCGGGCCGGCACCGGAAGGTATTCCACCGGTTGTGCGTTTCAGAAATCCCGATGAAGGTGCCGTCGTCATCGAGGACATGGTAAAGGGCCGAATTGTCTTCAATAACAGCGAGCTCGATGATCTTATTATCGCCCGTTCCGACGGTGTCCCGACTTACAATTTGACTGTCGTCGTCGATGACTGGGATATGCAGATCTCACATGTGATTCGCGGCGATGACCATATTAATAACACACCACGGCAGATCAATATTCTGAAGGCGCTGGGGGCGACACCGCCATCCTACGCGCATGTTCCAATGATTCTCGGCTCGGATGGCAGTCGACTATCCAAGCGCCATGGCGCGGTCAGCGTCATGCAATACCGGGACGAGGGTTATTTGCCGGAGGCACTGATCAATCACCTGGTCCGACTTGGCTGGT
>Ga0111166_1011_pt1 | contig 28201 bp, 21 predicted proteins | sample DeeMarSeWOR28_12_FD_80267 | JGI IMG/M metagenome (GOLD analysis project Ga0111166, IMG submission 80267) | Thiotrichales bacterium SG8_50
TCATCAAAATCGGCAACATCACAGCGAAAGACGGCGATGTCGTAACCCTTGCCCCGCATCTCCTCGCGCCAGGCCTGTGCTTTGCTCTCGTTGCGATAGGTTGTCGCAACACGCGCACCGGCTGAGGCCAGACGCGCGCAGATCGCGCTGCCGATGCCACCCGTCCCGCCGGTGACCAACGCTACTTTGTCATCGATTCCGGTGAGCACGGCCTAACTCCTCTCCAGCGCCATCGCCACACCCTGGCCACCGCCAATACACAGCGTGGCCAGACCTCGCTTGGCATCGCGGCGCTTCATGCCGTGCAACAGACTGACCAGAATCCTCGCGCCCGATGCGCCGATCGGATGGCCCAGCGCGATCGCGCCGCCGCTGATGTTGACCTTCTCATCGGCCCAGCCGAGTGTCCGATTCACGGACAGAGCTTGGGCGGCGAACGCTTCGTTTGCCTCAATCAGATCCAAATCCTCGATCGTCCAACCCGCCCGCTCCAGACATTCGGTCGCGGCCGGTATCGGTCCCGTGCCCATAACGGCCGGTTCAACGCCGGCGCTGGAAAACGACACGACCCTCGCCAGGGGTGTCAGTTTCAACTCGCGGGCCATCGTTGCGCTCATAACGACCACAGCAGCCGCACCGTCATTGAGCCCCGAGGCATTGCCCGCGGTCACACTGCCGCCCTCACGTTTGAAGGCCGGGCGTAAGTTGCCCAGCTTCTCGGCCGTGGTGCCGGCGCGTGGGAATTCGTCCACGGCGAACACGATCGGATCACCCCTACGCTGCGGAATTTCAACTGGCACGATTTCTTCTTCGAAGACGCCCGCCTTTAATGCGGCTTCAGCTTTTTGCTGCGAGGCCGCGGCGAAGGCGTCCTGATCCTCGCGCGAAATCTCATAACGCTCAGCGATGTTCTCGGCGGTGACGCCCATGTGAATGTCTTCGATGGCGCACCACAGGCCGTCCGTGATCATGCTGTCACGTAACGCCCATTCACCCATCTTCACACCGTTACGCGATTTGGGCAGCACGTGTGGCGACAGACTCATGTTTTCCTGGCCACCGGCGATCACGATGTGCACATCACCGCAGCGGATCGCCTGAGATGCCAGGTGCACGGCGCGCAAACCACTGCCACAGACCTGATTGATCGTCATGGCCGAGACCTCGACCGGTAACCCGGCCTCGAGCGCAGCCTGGCGTGCCGGATTTTGACCGGCACCCGCCTGCAGGACCTGCCCCATGATTACTTCATCGACTTGCTCAGGGCGCACCCCCGTGCGCTCCAACAGCGCCGCCATGACCTTGGCGCCAAGGCTGCTGGCTGGAATATCGGCGAGGCTGCCACCAAAAACACCGATCGCGGTGCGCGCGGCACCGACTATGACTACGTCGTCCCCCATGTGATCGCTCCTCACTGAGTCCGTTCGGAGTGCGCACCCCGAACGGAACACCTCCGCGGCGCGCCAACCCGCAACCATCAGAATCAGAGCCCGAGGGGGGTCTGGCGTGGTCGCCGTCAGGCTGGCATGAACCCTATTAGGTTTAGCATGCTTGGGGCGTGCGTGCCCAACTTTTTTTGCGCCGCGGTAGTGATCCGATCTGGGATGTTGCGGCGCATCATTTCTGTGCTAGTATCGTCCATACTAATAAGCCACCACCGTTCGAGTGGGGGACTTCCTGACACGCCAAAGCAGGGGAGCTGATATGGCCGATTCACCGAATTTTTCCTATGAAGATTGGCTGACCACCCAGCGCAAGTACTGGGATGCCTGGGGTGATCTCGCTCGCAAGTCCTGGAGCGCTGCCCCTGCAGCCGAACAGGCCTCAACCAATCCTTGGACCATGGGGCTGGATCAATGGTGGCGGGCCGTCTCTCCGGCAGCACCAGCCGATACCCATGAGTTTTATGACCGCCTGCTCGGCTTGGGCAAGGCCTATTTCGCCATCGCACAGGGTTTGCTCGGCGGTAAAGAGCCGGGCAACATCGCCGGTTCGCTCAATGAGTGGCTGGAGCAGACCAGCAAAGCGTTCAACCGCATGGCGGGTGGCATGGGCTTGAGCGGTGATAAGAGCGCCCGCGATTTCATGGCCTTTTGGGATTTGCCGCTAGATACCTGGCAGAGGACGCTGTCATCGTTGTCTCCCCTGCCAGGCGATGCATTTCACGCGACCCACACCGAAGGTCTCAGTGCGCTCGCCGGCGATGTGCGCGAGCACATGGATCGGTTCCTATCCATTCCCGCAGTTGGCTACACGCGCGAGAGTCAGGAACAGCACCAGCGTCTGGCTAAGTTGCTCCTGGACTATCAGAAGGCCGTGCAGGAATACAATCTTGCCTTCGCCAAGGTCGGCACCTCGTCAATCGAACGCTTTCAGGACAAGGTCGCCGAGGTAACACAGCGCGACGGGCCCATTGGTTCGATACGCGATCTCTACAACCTCTGGGTTGATGCCTGCGAGGAAATTTACGGCGACTACGTGGTCACTGATGAGTATGTTGATCTGTACGGCAACATGGTCAACGCGCTCATGGCCGTGAAACACCATGGTGCCCAGTTGGTTGACGAGGGTCTGGAGGCGATGAACATGCCCACACGGCGCGAGATTAGCACCCTACAGAAACGCCAGCACGAGTTGCGCCGCGAAAGTACCCAGTTGCGCGCGCAGATGGCGGAAATGGCTGACCTGCTGAGAACTCTCGCGTCAACTCGCCCTGCGCCGGCGTCCACAACGAAGAAACCCAAGGCCAACGCCTCGTCCAAAAAGGAGGCCAAGTAATGTTGCCCGTACAGATGAGTCCCGATCAGATCATGGAAGAGCTCAACAGCCTGACGCGCAAACTCAGCCACGGTCTGCAGAACTTGATGGAAGTCGGTGAAATAACCACTGGCGTGACGCCCAAACAGGCGGTGTATGGCGAAGACAAGATGGTGCTGTATCAGTTCGAGCCCCAAAGCGACAAGGCTCAGAGCTCGATACCGACCTTGATCGTGTACGCGCTGGTCAACCGTCCCTACATGGCTGACCTGCAGGAAAACCGTTCAATGATACGCGGGTTGTTGGAGGCCGGTCAGGACGTCTATCTCATTGACTGGGGCTATCCGGATCGCGCCGACCGCTACCTGACCTTGGATGACTATATCAACGGCTATATTGATCGCTGCGTTGATGTGATTTGCCGCAAACACAGGGTGGACAAGGTCAATCTGCTGGGGATCTGCCAGGGCGGCACATTCAGTCTGTGCTATGCAGCCATGCATCCCGACAAGGTACAGAACCTGGTGACCATGGTGACGCCGGTTGATTTCCACACGCCCGATAATATGCTCAGTCGCTGGGCGCAACGGATCGATGTGGACCTGTTGGTCGACTCGCTCGGTAACATTCCCGGTGATCTGCTGAATTGGACGTTTCTCACGCTCAAGCCATATCGTCTAATCGGCCAGAAGTATCTGGATATGATCGATTTGCTCGATGACCCGAAACAGGTGAAGAACTTCCTGCGCATGGAAAAGTGGATCTTCGATAGCCCTGACCAGGCTGGCGAAGCCTATCGGCAGTTCATCAAAGACTTCTATCAAAGCAACAAGTTGGTTAAGGGCGGGCTGCGCATCGGTGCACACGAGGTCAAGTTAGCCGATGTCACCATGCCCGTGCTCAATGTCTATGCCACCGAAGACCACCTGGTTCCACCCGCCGCCTCGGTGGTGCTCAAGAATCACGTGGGAACCAAAGACTACCAGGAGGTAACCTTCAGAGGCGGTCATATCGGCATTTACGTGAGCGGGCGGGCGCAGAAGGAAGTCCCTCCGGCAATTGGCGAGTGGCTCGACGCACGCTGCGCTTAGGAGCCCTCCCGGGCAGGGCGTTCCCACTGCTGTTCGAGCAAGCGTAACCGCTGGCGCAGGTGGTCGATCTCCTCCAGGAGCTCGACCACCAGCGCTGTACCCTCCATGTTCAAGGACAGATCCCGCTGCAGACGCTGCGCCACCTGCACGCGACGAACGGCATCAGCGCCGAATGACCAGCTCGTCGCACTGCTTCCGTGGGGCTCCAGCAAGCCGTGTTCGACGAACTCGACCACCGTCTCGGTGCGCACGCCGCACAAGTCACAGAATTCGTTGATGCTGAGCCGCAGCTCACCGGTCAACACAGTGGTCTTTGCTTGATGAGGTTTGTCCGCCGGCATCTTACGCCCCCATGGTCTTGCGCGGGTTGAACCTGCTTGCCTGCTCGAGCTTGCGATACAACTCCTTGACGGTGTCGTTGCTCGCCGCGGGCGTGACGATCTTCAGTGTCACGAATTGATCGCCGGGCGATGGGCCCGGCAGCCCCCGCCCCTTGAGGCGCAGTCGAGTTCCGGTCTGGGCCTCAGCCGGAATCCTGAGTTCGACTTGGCCCCCCAGGGTCGGTACGCGCAGCGTGGTACCCAACGCCGCTTCCCATGGGGCGATCGGCAAAGTCAGGAATACATCTCGTCCTCGCACTGCATATAACGGGTGCTCGGCAAACTTCACGGTCAGATACAGATCGCCGGGCGGCGCCGTACCGGGCCCGGGGGCGCCGTGGCCGGCAATGCGAATCTGCTGGCCCTCGGTGATGCCGCGCGGAATCTTGACCTTGAACGTGGAGTTCTTCGCCTGAATGTTGCCGTGCGCATCCAGGTGGTGAACGGGTACGGTCAGTCTGATAGTGTTGCCGGCGTAGGAATCCTCCAGGTCAATGCGCACGACCGCATCGACATCGGCACCGCGTCGCGCCGCCGCCTCACGCGCCCCGCCAAAGGGCCAGCCACCGAAAATGGAACGAAAGAAGTCGCTGGCTTCTGCCCCACCCCACTCCTCGAACGGGGCCCTGCCCTGGCCGAAGTGAACTTCCCACCCCGGCGGTGTGTGAAATTCCTGACCGTGCTGCCAGCCGCTACCGAGTTGATCGTAGGCGGCCCGTCGTTTGGCGTCCTTGAGAACGTGGTAGGCCTCGGAGATTTCCTGAAAGCGCGACTTGGCGTCGGCCTCCTTGCTCACGTCCGGGTGATACTTGCGCGCCAGCTTGCGGTAGGCGCGCTTGATCTCCGCTTCGCGGGCGCCACGTTCAACACCCAGAATCTTGTAGTAGTCCTTGTATTCCATAGTCGGTCAAGTGCGGCCCATCACCGCGACGCCGCGCGATGTCCAGAGGGGCCACACTAGAGAGCATAGTCGAGTAGATGGGTTGCGGTGAAAGAACCATAGCTCGGCGGCGAAACCGACTTACGTTGATGCGCTACGGTCGGTGCACGTCGATGGCGGGTGCACAATCAGGGTCGTTCGCTAGAACATGATGCTGACCAGGAACAGACTCAACCACGGCACGTAGGTGATGACAAGCAGTGCCGCAATGAGCACGCCCATCCACGGGAGCGCGGCGCGCGTCACCTCCCCCAGGCTCATGCCGGTCAGTCCGGCAGCAACATAGAGGTTGAGTCCCACGGGCGGTGTAATCATACCCACCTCCATGTTGGTAGTCATGACGATGCCCAGGTGAATGGGGTCAATACCGAGGTTGACCGCGATGGGGTGAAACAGCGGAGCCATGATGAGCAAGATGGCCGAGGGTTCCATGAAATCGCCCGCGAACCACAGGATCACGTTCACCAGCAGCAGAAACTGAGTCGGGCTGGGATCGTGGTCCAGCACGGCCTGGGCCAGATTCTGCGGGATGCGCTCTTCGGTGAGCACGTGAGCGAAAATCATGGCGCAGGCAATAATAAACATCAGCACCGCCGTCATTTTGGCGGAGTCGAGCATGACGTCAGGGATATCCTTGAACCCCATGTCACGGTGTACGAACAAGGCAATGAACGCGGAGTAGACCGCGGCAACCGCCGCGGCCTCGGTAGGCGTAAACACGCCGCCGTAGATACCGCCAACGACAATGACAATGAGCAGTAGGCCCCAGAACGCACGTATGAAGCTGCGCCACAAATGCCCGAAGCCCTGCCAGGGCTCACGCGGCATATTCATGCGCCGGGCGACCACCCAGGTCGCGGTCAACAAGAAGATGCCCATCATGATGCCAGGCAGAATGCCGGCAATGAACATCTTGCCCACCGACTCCTCCACCGCGTCTGCGTAGACAATCATCGGAATGGACGGTGGAATCAGTATGCCCATGCTACCGGAGGTGGCGATAACGCCGACCGCGTAGCGCTTGTCGTAACCGGCAGCAATCATGCCGGGGATGAGTATCGAGCCAATAGCGACCACGGTCGCGGGTGAAGAACCGGAGATCGCGGCAAACAACATACAGGAGACAACGCCGGCCATGGCTAAGCCGCCGTGCATCCAACCGACCATGGATTTGGCGAATTCCACCAAACGGGCAGAGACGCCACCGGTGGTAAGAAAGTGTGACGACAGTATGAAAAACGGAATCGCCAACAGGGTGGTGTGCTCCATCGTATCGAACAGCTTCTGCGCGATGACGACCGGAGGGTTGTCCGTGGCCAGGGTGACGAACGCCAGGCTTGTGAGACCGAGGCTAATGGCGATTGGCACGCCAATGAGCAAGAGCAAAAGCAGACCGCCGAATAGTATTGCCGCGCTCATCGCTGCAGTTCCTCTAGTGCCTGGCTGGCCTCGCTGGAATGAATGCGCTCAAGCTTGCCCTGCCAGATCATCCAGGCCACCGCGAGCATGTGATAGAGCATCAAACCTAGACCGACTGGTATGGCCAGATAGGGAATCCACTGCGGGATTTGCAAATCAAGCGTGAGATCGCCCCACTGATAGATGCGCTGGATGTACTGCAACGACAACCAAAACAAACTGCCAACAAATGTCAGCGACAGAGCTACCGCCAATAAGACCACCGCGCGCCGCGCGCGGCGGGGCAATTTCTCCACCAGAATGTCGATACCAAGATGTATGCCTACCTTCACGCCGTGGGCGGCGCCGACCAGCACCACCCAGGCGAAAAGGTATTGCACCGCTTCGAGCACCCAGGGCAAGCCCGAGTGGAACACGTAGCGCATCACCACGTTGGCAAACAGCAGCAATGTCGCCCCGCCAAGCCCGATCGAGATGACGTATTTCTCCAACACGTCAATGACGGTGTTGAACCGGTTAAGTACGGCCAAAACGAATACCGCCGTGGTTGCTCGAATCCGCGAAGCCTAGTTGCCGACGACCTTGTGTATGTCTTTCAGCAGATCGGCGCCGATTTCATCGCGGAACTGGTCTTCCACCTTCGCCGTGGCCTTCTTCCACTGTGCGCGCTCTTCGGCTGTCAGATCCACGATCTTGGCATAACCCGCCTCAGCAACTTTTTGCCTGTCCCCAGTGTCCGCTTCGGCGGCAAACTTGCGATTGGCCATCGTGGCTTCTTTGAGAATTGCCGTCAGCTCCTTGCGGATGTCAGCGGGCAGACTGCTCCAGAACTCAGCGCTCACGACGACCAGGTAGCCTAGATAGCCGTGATTGGTGACGGTGATGTAATCCTGCACCTCATGAAATTTCTTGGAATAGATGTTCGACCAGGCGTTTTCCTGACCGTCAACAACACCCTGCCCCAGCGCCGTATAAACCTCTTTGAACGGCAGCTTCTGGGGTACGCCACCGAGCGCTTCAATCATCGCGGAGTGCACTTCAGAGGTCTGAATCCTGAATTTCTTGCCATCGAGGTCGTCGGGCACGTTGCGCAAGGGCTTGTCACCGCGAATGGAGAACACCTTCATTCCGTTGTCCCAGAACGCGAGTGCCTTGATGCCCTTTTGCTCCATCGGCTTGGTCATATCCTCTGCCACTGGCGAGTCGGCCAGCTTGTGCACGTCCTCGATGCTGCCGAATAGAAACGGCAGGTCGAACGCTTGCAGCTGCTTGGAGAACTTGACGAACTTGGACAGACTGGGCGCGGCAATGATGCCGGTCTTGCCACTGCTCAGACGCATGGCCTCCATCACTTTGTCGTCATTGTAGAGCTGGGAATTGGGAAACACCTCCACACGTACCTTACCTTTGAGGCGCTCATTGACCGTGGCGGCAAAAAGCTCCGCCGCCCTGCCTTTGGGCGTGCCCGGCGCGACTACGTGGGAGAACTTGATGACGTACTCATCGTCAGCCTGAGCGGTACCGCAAACAACCGCCAAACCGGCAACAATCACTAGCGATAGCCAACGCTTCATGACGAACTCCTCCTCGGCTCTATGTAATAGTTATTGACAATCAGCGCGTTGCTGATTGCGCGCAGACCGCGATCGATCATCGCACTCTGCACTCGGTCACTAGCACGTGACCTCGATCCGACCCATGCTGCTGCGCGCTGGTCTTCACTACCAGCGTCCGCCAAACCTACCGCGACACTCAGATCAAAACAAGTCCATTTGCAGCGCGGCGGCGCAAACGGAGAGTCGCACTATATTAGTGAGAGCTGATCTGGTCCGATGGGAACGGCTAGGGTGATCGCACAGCTGCCAGGCGCGAGCGGGCTGGGCGCCGCGATACGAAAGCCCTGCGCGTAGTCCACGCCGAGCTGATACAGCGCCCTCAAGATCTCGTCCGATTCACAGTACTCGGCAATGGTTTTCATGCCCATTGTGTGGCCGATGTTGTTGATGGACTCAACCATGGCGTGGTCGATAGGATCTTCGGCGATACCCGTGACAAAGCTGCCGTCGATCTTGAGGTAGTCAACGGGCAGCTTTTTCAAATAGGTAAAGGAGGACAATCCTGAGCCGAAGTCATCCAACGCAAATCGACACCCCAGCTCTTTGAGCTCGGTGATGAAGCGCGACGCCTGTGCGAGATTGTGGATGGCTGCCGTCTCAGTGATCTCGAAGCACAGGTTGTGTGGCGCAATACTGTGCTGCTCCAACGCGCCCTGGACGAAACTCAACAGACCATCGTCGCTCAACGAGTTGCCGGACAGATTAATGGCCAGACATGTGTCAGCGCTGCCGGCGGTGACCTCCGGATAGGCGGCAAACGCCGTCTCGATGGCCCAGCGGTCTATCGCGCCCATGATGCCATAGCGCTCGGCGGCGGGAATGAAGGCTCCCGGCAACAAGATGGCCCCCTCATCATTGAGCAGGCGCACTAGCAACTCATAATATGTGGGACGATTGGAATCCCCACTCAGTGAGGCAACGGGCTGACAGAACAGACGGAAGCGATTCGACTCAAGGGCGTCGCGTAACTCGGCGGCACGGAAGATTTCCAGATGACGTCGGACGGGTTCGCCGGCTTCCAGTTGGTAGACGTGGACACGATTGCGCCCCAGCTCTTTCGCCGTATAGCAGGCCACATCGGCCTGGCTCAAGATCTGAGCGGTGTCCTTCGCCCTGGCTGTGATCGGGACCAAGCCGATACTGGCCCCAATCTGAAATGTGCGTCCTTCCCAGCTGAAGCGGAAATCACGCACGGTGCCGACCAACGTGGCGGCAATCTCATGGGCTTTGTCGGCGGGACAATTGTCCAGCAGCAAACCGAATTCGTCGCCACCCAACCGAGCCAGGGTATCGCGTTCGCGAATGCCCTCGGCCAGCATGACCGCAATCTGTTTGAGCAGTTCATCGCCGGCACGGTGGCCCGCCGTATCGTTGACGATTTTAAACTGGTCCAGATCGATGTAGCACAATGCGTGCTGGCCGCCCTGGCGTTTTGCCCCCGCAACCGCATGCTGCAGTCGGCGCTCGAATTCGCGCCGATTGACCAGCCCTGTTAGCGCATCATAGGTTGCGTGACGCGCCATCTCCCGCACCATGCGCCGCTCCTGCGTGACATCCTTGAACACAATCACCGCGCCGAGCACCTCGCCACTGCGCCCACGGATCGGCGCCACGGAGTCCTGGATTGGATACTCCTCGCCCGAACGGCTGACCAGGACAGTGCGATCACGCAGCTTGATGACGCGGCCCTGAGCGAGGCAATCGGCAACCGGGTTGGGCTCGGGCGCGCGGCTTGTCTCGTCAATGATGTTAAACACCGCAGTCAGCGTGCTGCCGCGCGCTTGGTCGGCTGTCCAGCCCGTCAAACGCTCCGCGGTCGCGTTGATGTACTCGACGATACCCAGGGCATCCGTGGCAATAACGCCATCGCCGATGGAGTGCAAGGTGACCTGCGCGCGCTCCTTCTCCTCGAACAGCTCCTGCTGCGCCTGTTTGCGCGCGTCGATGTCACGCCCCACGGCATAGATCTCGCCGCTATCCTGCTCCGGGGTGGCGCGCCAGGCAATCCAACGCCAACCGCCGCTCTTCGCGCGCACGCGGATTTCGAGGTCAGTGACCAACTCCCCGCCTTGCAACCGCGCAAAGGCTTCGCGGCCGGCTTCCAGATCCTGCGGGTGAACCAAGCTCAGGAAGGGCTTGCCAATAAGCTCATTCGCACCGTAGTGCAGCACGCTGCCGAAGGCCGGATTCGTCTGCACAAAGCACCCTGATGCATTCACCACTGCGATCAAGTCCTGGGACAGAGCGATGATCCCCTCCCGTTCCGCAGGCATTGCGACCCCAGTACTGAGGCCGTGATGCCGTCGAACGCTCCGGCGCCGAAGCCATGCGCTCAGCGCTACGCCCATCGCGATCCCGACGGCACCCGCGAGCATCAGTTCCACCGGCGCGCCACCACGTGCCGCCGGCGCCTGCCGCACATCGGCGCTACAGAAACCACAGGAGGAATAAAATACGAGCAGGATCGTGGTCAACGCCGGAACACACCACGCTATGTGGCGCCTGGTCGCTAGACGCTGCACCGACGGCGAAGCCGGCGATGGATTCATCGGGTCGCCAACCGTTTGAGGATACTAAAGTGTATCTGTTCTAGGGGTTGATCAGTTCAGTGACCGAATTCGATCCAGCTTGCGCCGGTGTGTCAGACGGTAGAACTGACGCAGCTCGTTGAGAATACTAACGCCTCCCGGCGTGCGGAGAAAGCGCTTTTGCAGTTGTGCGCAGTACAGGCTTGCGTAGCGGTTGGCATTGCGATAGCGATACAGAGACTCAGGGTCCAGGGCAGTGTCGAAGGACGGTGCTGCGAACAAACACGGATGCAGTCCGGTTGGCACCCGGCCACCAAACTGGCGCCCAAACAGGACTGCTGCCAAGATGAACTTGTCGACTTCGGCCTGCAGCTCTAACTCCAACAATGTCACCGCGCGATCGTGGGTGGCGTTCCAGCATAGATAAAGGAAGTGACTGACGCCTTCGAGCACCGTGCAGAAGGTCGAGAGATTTCCGTGGTGCAGGTTTTCGATCGGATCGTCCGCGGCCCATCGGGTCAGAAGCTCCTCATCAAGATAAAGGGCCAGATCCACATAGTCACCATCTTGGTGCACCAGCAGCTTTTCCGGCACCGCCCTGGGGCACTCAGTGCGGTCGAGTTGGCGTGCCAACTCGGCATCGGTGATGAGGAAGCGATCGACGTTCTCCTCTACCCGAATCTCGTAGATACGTTCGAGATGCCGCTGCAATGTTCTTAACCCGAGCATGGGCGCACTCAATGTTCGACGAGCGTTGCCCCAGCGTGAGGCTCGATGCCCAGTTGGCGCAGCTTGCGCGCGGCGCGTTCACTGCCGGTACGCAGCCAGAGCTCATACAACCGCATAATGTCGACGTTGCTCGACATGCGCGATTGCTCACTGACCTCGCCCAGCACGTCGACGAAAATGACGAAGTTGTCAGCCAGCTCACCGAAAACTCCGCGCAAAGCTCTCAGCCACATGCCACCGCCCGAAGTCTCGGACAAATGCGCATAGGCGCTACCGCCCATTGCAATGTAGTAGTCCACGTCAACGAGCTTGCGATTCAAGCTGCCAGAGAAGACTCCTGCGATAAACAGTGCGATATCGCCCAGCCGCTGCAGTGCCCGATTGCGCCCTTCCAGGGACGTTTCTTCGACAGCGCAGGCGTAGTGCATTGCCAATGGCTTGAATGCCAAGCCCTCGTCCGTGCGTTCGTAGAGGTGTTCAGTGTGGAGAAAGGTGGTGAGAAGATTGACGAGATAGTGGGCCGTTTCGCTTGCAGCTCCAACCCCTAGATGCTTGAGCGCGTCGTCGACGGAGTGCTGAAAGTACTCGCCGAGGCTCGTCTCCGTGATCAGTTGTGGACTGATGTCTTGCGTGTTCGTCGCCACATCGCCCTCCTGTACCGTGAACTGCTGTGACTTTGAGATAAGCTGGTTCAATCCCGCCTTAGCTTGCTGGTGCAGAAATCCGCACACTGTGTTTCTACTATGCATTTATCGGACCAGGAAACAAGAGGCTTGAGTGCACAGTCGCGGCGCAGCCGCCTAGCACTCGACGAAACTGAGCGCTGACAACTCGTATCGACAAGATCCCGCGCTGATCAGGCGGGCCAGGAGTCGGCGCTTTCGTCCGGGAAGCCGGGAACGCTTTCTGCGTTACGTTCTCCCGGTTCAAAATGGCCTGGATGCATCAACTCGATAAACCGGCGCGCCTGAGGCGAAAGATACTTGCCTTTACGCAAGACGATGCCGTAACTACGTTTGGGAAAGTAGTCGCCAAGGGGAATGCGGGCGACACGATCATGCTCGGTCAAGCAGACATCCGTGACAATGGAAACACCGAGCCCCATCTCGACATATTTCTTGATAACTTCCCAACCGCCTGCCTCAAGTGCAACGTTGTAACGCACGTTGTGCTGGCGAAAGACCAAATCCACGATCCGCCAGGTGCTGAGGTGGCGTGGCGGTAAGATCAAGCCGTAGGGGCTGATGTCCTCGAGTCGCACGGATTTCTTTCGTGCCAACGGATGGTTGCGCGGCGTAATCAAGGCCGGAGCGAATGTGACGCTGGGTTGGTACTCGATGTCATCGGGAATATCCAGCATGGAACCGACGGCGAAGTCTGCTTTATCTGCGCGCAACATGGCTAGGCCATCGCGGCCCGTTACGTTGTGCAGTTTGATTTCAATACCGGGGTACTTCTGACTAAACCGTTTCACCGGCTCGGGCAGGATGTATAGGATGGTGGATTCGCCTGCGGCGATGTTCAATTCACCAGACTCCAGACGTCCGTACTGGGCGGCGAAGGTCTCGTTGAGCTTGTCGATCCCTTCAACCAGCGGTTGTGCAATGCGGTAGAGCACTTGCCCTTCCGGGGTCAGCTTGATCTGCGGTCCGCGTCGCTCGAACAGCGCGATGTCCATCTCCCGCTCCAGCGCCTGAATCTGCAGAGAGACCGTTGGCTGGCTGAGGAACAGCGCTTCGGCGGCATCACTGATACTTCCCACTTGTGCAGTGCGGCAAAATGCGCGAAGCTGTTTCAATCGATTCTGCTTGTAATACAGCGGAGGCGACGCAGGCATGGTTGAAAACCTCTCAACATTGGGATTTTCAATATTAAGCATTGAAATAATTGTTGGGTCAAATACTTCAACTGGGGTTTCTCCTGTGCATAGACTTGGTTTAAACCACAGTCCAAACAGGGGTATTTCTGACTCGCGAACTTGGAATTACCGCTGCTGGGAGAGGCGATAGACGATGACGCCATGGGTGCATGTTTCGATTGCGGGTCTCTTTATGGGGGGGCTGGGTCTAATGCTTGCCTCCATACTGGCCGTCGCCAATCGGCGCCTCTACGTCTACGAAGACCCGCGCATCGACGAAGTCGAAGATTTGCTGCCCCACTCCAACTGCGGCGCCTGCGGCACGCCGGGCTGCCGTTCCTTCGCTGAGGCGCTGATTGATGGCGAGGCCACTCCTGCTCAGTGCACCGTCAACGGCGCAGATATGAACCAGGCGATTGCCGATTTGCTCGGGGTGGAGGTTGGCGAAAACGAAAAGCGCGTTGCGCGCCTGGCTTGCGCCGGGGGCAATCACGTGGCGCATCTGCGCGCCAACTACAAGGGTCTGGAGTCGTGCCGGGCGGCGGCAGTGGTCTCGGGTGGCGGCAAGGGTTGCACCTGGGGTTGTCTGGGGTTGGGTGATTGCGAAGCCGCCTGTGGCTTTGAGGCGCTCACGCTGAATCGATTCGGCTTGCCCGAAGTCGATAGTGCCAAGTGCACCGCCTGCGGCGACTGCTGCGACATTTGTCCCAAGGACCTATTTAGCTTGCAGCCGGTGAGTCATCAGCTGTGGATCGCCTGCAACAACCACGACAACGAAGACGAGGCGAAGGCCAATTGTGAGGTGGTCTGTACGGCCTGCGGCCGCTGCTCGGCAGATGCGCCCGAAGGGCTGATCCACATGGCGCGCAATCTTGCCGTCATCAACTACGACAAGAACGGCTTGGCATCCAAACTCGCCATAGAGCGCTGCCCGACCGGCGCCATCCTGTGGCTGGACACGCAGCACGGTGCCGTCAAAGGCATCGATGCCAAGAAAGTGGTGCGTAAACAGCCGTTGCCAGTTGGTTGACATGGGTCAATGAGAGGCCTGGAAACGATTCATACAGTGTGAATGTGACCAAAACAGTAATAAAACTCCTTAAGGGAGGGGGTCGCCAATGCTAAAGAAGCTACGACAGAACCAGAGCTTCAAGTACCCGGGTATCCGTGCCGCGATGGACGGCAACAGCGCTGTCATCATGTGCGAACGCGAGGCCAGCGACGCCGCAGGCGCCTACCCGATCACCCCTTCCACACAAATGGGCGAGTACTGGGCCGAAGAAGTCAGCAAGGGACACATCAACGTCTCCGGGCGCCCACTCATTTTCATCGAGCCCGAAAGCGAGCATGCCGCCGCCGCGGTGACCGCGGGCATGTCCATGACCGGGTTGCGCGCAACCAACTTCTCTTCTGCTCAAGGTGTGGCGTTCATGCATGAGTCGCTCTACGCCGCCGCGGGCAAGCGCCTGCCCTATGTGTTGAACATGGGTTGCCGTGCGATCACCAAAGCCAGCTTGAATGTGCACTGCGGCCACGACGACTATCATTGCGTCGACGATACGGGCTTCATCCAGGTCATGGCTAAGAGCGCTCAGGAGGCCGCCGATCTCAATCTGGTCGGTCGCAAGCTGGCGGAACTGGCGCTAACGCCTGCAGTCGTCGCCCAAGATGGTTTTCTGACCACTCATTTGATCGAGTCGCTGAACGTTCCCGAGCGCGAGTTGATCGAGGAGTTCCTCGGCAGGCCCGATGACATCATCGAGACGCCCACGCCCGCACAGCGCTTGCTCTACGGCGAGAAGCGCCGCCGCGTACCAGCCATCTGGGACGTCGACAATCCGATGCTCTCGGGTAGCGTACAGAATCAGGACGCTTACATGCAGGCCGTTGCGGCGCAACGCCCCTATTTCTACGCGCACATTCCTGAACTCGCCAACCAGGTTATGGATGAGTTCTACGCCCTGACGGGCCGCCGTTACGAGCGCGTCAGCACTTATCGGCTCAAGGACGCCGAGTACGTCATCTTGGGCCAAGGCAGCATGATCGTACAGGCCGAAGCCGTTGCCGACTATTTGCGCGAGCGCCGTGGGCTCAAGGTGGGTGTGGTCAACATCACCATGTATCGGCCTTTCCCGGGCGATCTCGTCGGCAAGGCACTCAAGGGTAAGAAGGCAGTCGCGGTGCTGGAGCGTACCGACCAACCTCTGGCCGAAGATCTACCGCTGATGCGTGAAGTCCGCGCCTCACTGACCAAGTGTATGGAGAACAACAATATTCCCACTGGCGAGGAACTGCCCTTTCCCGACTACGCCGTCTACAAGTCAGGCGATGCGCCGCGTATGTATTCCGGGGCCTATGGCCTGGGTAGTCGCGACCTGCAGCCCGAAGCGCTGATCGGTGCCATTGAGAACATGTTGCCCACCGGCAAGCGGCGCAAGTTCTTCTATCTATCCGTCGACTTCGTGCGTGACAAAGCGGCCAATCCAACCGAAGAGATTCGCCAGCAACAACTGACTGACGCCTATCCGCACATCAAGGATATGGCAATTCACGGCAGTGAGAATCCGGATTTGTTGCCGGAGGGCTCGATCACCGTACGCATGCATTCCGTCGGCGGCTGGGGCGCGATAACAACGGGCAAGAACCTGGCCATGACCTTGTTCGAACTGTTGGGCTATGACATCAAGGCCAATCCAAAGTACGGTTCGGAAAAGAAGGGACAACCGACGACCTATTACCTGTCGGCTGCGCCTGAGACGATTCGAGTCAACTGCGAATATCACTATGTCGATGTGGTGATTTCACCGGACGCCAATGTATTTCGCCATTCCGATCCGCTCGCCGGCCTCAAGCCTGGCGGAACATTCGTCATCCAAAGCAATCTTGATAGTGCTGAGCAGGTGTGGGCAACTTTCCCTCAGCGCGCGCAGCAATTCATCATCGACAACGACATTCGAGTGTTCTATGTCGATGGCTTCAAGATTGCACGCGAGGAAGCTTCCAACGTCGATCTGCAATTGCGCATGCAGGGCAATGCGTTTCAGGGCGCGTTCTTTGCCGCCTCGCCGCTGATGGAAAAGGCCAAACTCAGCGAGGAACAGCTATTCAAGGCGATCGAGGATCAGCTGCATCACAAGTTTGGCGCCAAGGGCCGACGCGTTGTCGAGGATAATCTGCGCGTGGTGCGCCGCGGGTTCGACGAGTGCAGCGAAATAGCCGACAAGCAACTCATCACCAATGCGGTGCCGACCAAGCGCCGCGAGGCGGGTCTGCCGGTCATGCTCAAGCAGTTGCCGACGGCAGATGGCGGAATTTCGGACGTGCATCGTTTCTGGGAACAGACGGGCAATTTCTATATGAGCGGCCGTGGTAGCGACAATGTCGCCGATCCGTTCATCGGTCTGAGCCTGATACCCGCATCCACGGGCGTGTATCGTGATATGACCCAGATCCGCTTCGAGTATCCCGATTGGATTCCGGAGAACTGCACTGGCTGCGGCGATTGCTATGTCGTGTGTCCCGACAGTGCCATCCCCGGCCTAGTGAACTCCGTTTCCGAGGTCATGGCCACGGCCATCAACCGAGTCGAGAGTAAAGGACGTCCAACTCAGCATTTGCGCCGCGCCGTGCGAACTGTTGAAAAGCGCTTGCGTGGTTTTATCGAGCCGTTGGGTGAGACGGCCGAAGTGCGCAAGCTGATCGACGTCGCCGTGTTGGAAACGCTGGCCGAATCAGAACTTGAGGGCGAGCACAGGCAGCGCCTGGAGACCGAGTTCGGTTGGTTCATGGAAGCGCTCGGCGAGTTCCAGCTTGCGGTCACCAAACCCTACTATCTCAACAAGGAGAAGAAGGCCAAAGGCAGCGGCGGCCTGTTTTCCGTGACGATCAACCCGTACACCTGCAAGGGTTGCATGGAATGCATCGAGGTCTGTGATGACAAGGCGCTGGTGGCAGTAAAGCAAACACCTCAGAGTATTGAGCAGTTGCGCAAGGATTGGGATTTTTGGCTGAGCCTGCCGACCACCTCGAGCGACTACATTCGCATCGACGATCTCGATGAGCGCATCGGCGCTTTGGAAACCATGCTGCTCGACAAACGCAACTATGGTTCGATGGTCTGCGGCGACGGTGCCTGCCTGGGGTGTGGCGAAAAAACCGTCATCCATTTGTTTACGTCCACGGTGACCGCGTTGATGCAGCCACGGGTGAAGAAGCACCTGGAGAAGGTGGACGACCTCATCAACCGCCTCGAGCAACACATCCGTCTACGTCTGGCCAACACCATGGACTTGAGCGATACCGCTGCGATCGGTGCTGCGGTCGATGCCCATCGCGAGCACGACCTGACGTTATCGCACCTATCCGGGTATCTGGAACAATCGCACGAGGGCCAACCGCTCGATCCAGATTGGCTCAGGTGGGTATCTCAGGTACTGGAGAAGCTGCGCCACTTGAAGTGGCAATACGTCGAGGGGCCCACCAAGAATGGCCGCGCCGCGATGGGTATCATCAATGCGACGGGTTGTACCTCTGTGTGGGGCTCGACGTATCCGTTCAATCCCTACCCGTTCCCCTGGACCAGTCACTTGTTCCAGGATTCACCCTCCATGGCGATGGGCATTTTTGAGGGCCACATGTCGAAGATGGCCGAGGGGTTCAAGGCCATTCGCATGGCCGAGCTGGAGCTCGCCGGCGAATACCGCGTCGAGAAGCATGATCAATTCTTCAAACGCTTCAATTGGAAGCAGTTCTCCGAAGAAGAGTTCTTGCTTTGCCCGCCCGTGGTGTCCGTGGGTGGCGATGGCGCCATGTACGACATCGGGTTTCAGAACCTGTCGCGCATGCTGATGTCGGGTATGCCCATTAAGGTGCTGGTGCTCGACACGCAAGTCTATTCCAACACCGGCGGGCAGGCGTGCACGTCGGGTTTCATCAGCCAGGTGTCGGATATGGCGCCCTATGGCAAGGACTGGCACGGAAAAGAGGAGATGCGCAAGGAGATCAGCCTGATCGCCATGGGCCACCGGACTACCTATGTACTGCAAAGCTCACAGGCCCACGTCAGCCATTTGCTGGAGGGTTACATCGAAGGCTTGAATAGCCGCCATCCCGCTCTATTCAACGTTTATGCCGTGTGTCCACCCGAGCACGGTGTCGGTGATGATGCGGCTGAGATGCAAAGCAAGATGGCAGTGGAATCGCGCGCCTATCCCTTGTTCCGCTATGACCCCGACGCTGGAAGCGACTTCGCCGAATGCTGTTCGCTGGAGGGCAATCCGGCGCCGGACGAGGACTGGCCGCTCTACAAGGTCGACTATGTCGATGAGGCCGGCAAACAAGCCAGCATCGAGACCCCAATGACCTTCGCTGACTTTGCCTTTACCGAAGGTCGATTCCGCAAGCAGTTCCGCAAAGCGCCGCCAGAGACGTGGAACGACGACATGGTGCCGCTGCACGAGTTTATCGACCTGGATCAGGATGATCGTGAGGGCCGGTTCCCGTTCATCTGGGTCGTGGACGGAAAGAATCGTCTGATGCGCGCGCTGGTGTCCCAGGAGCTCGTGCACGCCAGCGAAGAGCGCCGACTGTTCTGGCGCCAGCTCAAGTCCCTAACGGGTCTGTCGGGTCAGGTGGACGTCGAGCAAATCGCTCAACAGGCCCGCGCCGAAATGGCGCAAAAGCTCACCTCCAGTCTAATCGCCTTGGCGAGTCAGGGCTTTGAAGGAGGCACCCTGACCGATGTGCTGGTTGGCACGCCGGCCAAAGGAGGCGATAGTGCCCGCGCCGGTGGCAATGGTGGCGCCGCGCTGAGACAGGACTACGAACCGATGTGGATTGAGACACCCGAGTGCACGGCTTGCGATGAGTGCATCGAAATCAATCCAAAGATGTTCGCCTACAACGATCAGAAGCAAGCGTATGTGGTGGACGCACGTGCGGGAACGTTCAAAGACATAGTGCGCGCGGCGGAAAAGTGCACGGCTGGGGTCATTCACCCTGGCACGCCGTTCAATCCGAACGAAAAGGATCTGGATAAGCTCGTGAAGCGGGCGGCGAAATACCAATAACAATCAGTGGTCGGGGTTCAGCACCCTGTGTACCCCGACCCGTAACCTGGGTGAGGACGAGACGATGGGGCTAGGCCATTTCCTGCGGGCCAGGGTCTTCGCGCATGGCGTTCACACGCCGCAGAACAAAGACGTGACCAATCGGTTGCCGGTGCGCCGGCTGCCATTCGCCTCACGTATGATCCTCCCCCTCGACCAGCATATCGGTAAGCCGTCGATACCGATCGTCAATGTGCGACAGGAAGTGGTGCGCGGGGAGCCGCTTGCGCGCGCCGACGGTTTCATGTCAGTTCCGATCCACGCGCCGGCAACTGGAATGATTGAAAGCATCGAGCTGATGCCGACCGCCCGCGGGCCAAAGACCATGTCGATAGTGCTGCGCGTGCACCCGGGCTCGAATCAGGAAGTCCTGTATGGCATGCCCCAGGATATCGATAGCATGAGCCCGGAGGAGATCATTCAAGCTGTTCAGGACTCCGGACTAGTGGGACTGGGCGGCGCGGCTTTTCCTTGCCACGTCAAGCTCTGTGTCCCCGAGGGACACAACGTCGACACGCTCATGGTCAATGGCTGCGAGTGTGAGCCTTATCTGACGACCGACCACCGTGTCATGGTTGAGAATACCGACGACCTGCTGCGCGGTGTCGAGATTGCGCGGCGTGCCGCCGGCGCGCAGCAGGCAGTTATCGGCATCGAAGACAACAAGCAGGATGCCTATGAAGCGATTCGTGCCAAGCTGCCGAAGGATGGACACATACGGGTTGCCACCGTGCCGACGAAGTATCCCCAGGGCTCCGAAAAATTACTGATTAGCGTGCTGCTCGGTCGCGAAGTCCCTTCGGGCGGGCTTCCCTCTGAGGTCGGGGTATTGGTGAACAATGTTGGCACCCTGGCCAAACTCGGCGAGCTGCTACCCGCCGGACAAACGCTCATCGAGCGTGTGGTGACCATAGCCGGGCCCGGTGTCAAGAAACCGGGCAACTACATCATTCCCATCGGCACCCCACTTCGTTTCGTCATGCAGCAGGTGGGTTTCACGGGTTCGGCTCAACGCGTCATCCTCGGTGGACCGATGATGGGCGCCGCAGTGGCCTCACTCGACGTGCCGGTGACCAAAGGCGTCACGGGCCTGCTGGCGTTTAGCTCAGCCACGTCAATTGAGGAGTCATCACGAAAAATCTACCACTGCATAAAATGTGGCAAGTGCCTCGAAGCCTGCCCGCTACACCTGAATCCCTCCCAGCTCGGCCTGTTGGCAGCAAAACGCCAGTACGAAACCATGGCGGAGCGTTATCACCTGTTTGACTGTTTCGAGTGCGGCTGTTGCAGTTATGTGTGCCCCGCCGGAATTCCACTGGTTCAGTATTTTCGGGTCGCCAAGTCGGTCAACCGTGAGAAGGCCGCCTGAGCGTGTCTCAGGTCACGCCACGCATCGAACTGCGCACGTCCCCGCATTTGCATGAGGGGCCGAGCGTTGATCAGATCATGCGCAATGTCGTCTGGGCGCTGCTACCCATTTGCGGCATGGCCGTCTACACGTTTGGGGTCAGTGTCCTGGTGCTTGTGCTTGTTGTTGTTGCCACCTGCCTGTTGACCGAATACGCGTTCAGCGTTTTCTCTGGCGCTCAACAGACCCTGGGTGACTACAGCGCGCTCATCACCGGCGTGCTCTTGGCGCTGACGCTGCCACCGGGTTTCCCCCTGTGGATGGGTGCGGTCGCCGGCTTTGTCGCGATCGCGCTGGGTAAGGTGTTGTTCGGCGGTCTGGGCTGCAATGTGTTCAACCCGGCGCTGGTTGGGCGTGCCTTTGTCCAGGCGGCATTCCCCGTAGCCATCACGACCTGGACGCCGGCGCTGGCACCCGGCCGGTTTCTGGAATTCATCCCCTCTTCCCTGGCAGTGCCCCTGAGCCAGGCCCCCGATGTGGCGCAATGGAGCAAACAGGTGAGCGTCGACGCTTTCAGCGGCGCCACACCGCTGGCACTGCAGAAGTTCGAGTCAATCGTTAGCGATCCGCTTAGCCTGGCGTTGGGTCTCGTTCCGGGGTCGGCTGGCGAGACTTCGGCAGGGTTGATTCTGATCTGCGGGCTCTATTTGGCCCTGCGGCGCATGCTGAACTGGCGCATTCCGGTTGCCGTGCTACTCAGCGCGGCCGTCACGGCCGCGGCATTTCATTGGTTCGATCCGGGACGCTATCCCGATGCCGTGTTCGTCGTCTTGTCGGGGGGATTGATGCTAGGTGCCTGGTTCATGGCCACCGATATGGTGGGCTCGCCGGTGACGCCCGCCGGGGTGTGGATATTCGGCGCTCTAATCGGGTTTCTGACTGTCATCATTCGCTTATTTGGCGGCCTCACAGAAGGCGTCATGTACGCCATCCTGTTGGCCAATGCCGCCTCGCCACTGATTGACGCAATTACTCAACCGAGAGTGTACGGTGAGCGAAAACGCACCAACCGACGTTGAACCGCCCGCTGCGGCGCGTGGATCCAGCCTGGCGATGATCCGTGCCTTGGGCGTCATCGCGATGCTCTCGGGTGTGCTGGTGGTGCTCGTCTATCAGATCACCCAACCCATGATCGCCGAGAACAAACGCCTCGCCATTGAGCGCGCCGTGTTTCGGGTGGTACCCGGGGCTGTCGACCGACGCGATTTCGTGGTCACGGAAACCGGCCTGGAGCCTGGTCAGCAGGCAACGGGTATCCAGATCTATGCCGGCTACGATGGGGATGGCGCGCTCAAGGGTATTGCGGCGGAAGCCGCGGCACGCGGCTACCAGGACGTCATTCGGATCTTGTACGGCTATAACCCGGGATGTGAATGCATTACCGGCATCAGCATTCTGCAAAGCACGGAAACGCCCGGTCTGGGCGACAAGATTGGCACCGATCCAGCGTTCCTCGCCAATTTCGACGCCCTCGACGCGCGCCTGAACGACACTCGCTCCGCGCTGCGCAATGCGATTGTAACAGTCAAACACGGTACCAAGACGCAACGGTGGCAGATCGATGCCATATCCGGCGCTACGATCTCATCCAAAGCGATCGGCAAGATGCTCGATGACAGTACCCGGACGCTATTGCCGCGCCTTGCCCCGCACATCAGCCAACTCAAGGTGACAGAGCCGTGACGACACCCAAGCGACCCTCCGACACGATCAACCTCGACACCTTTCTCGAAGGCGTCTGGCGCGACAATCCCGTGTTCGTCATGTTGCTGGGAATGTGTCCGGTGTTGGCTGTCACCAATACGTCGATGAATGCCTTGGCCATGGGGTTGGCGACCACCTTTGTATTGCTGGCCTCGAGTGCGCTGGTTTCCCTGCTACGCGGATTCATTCCCAAGCAGGTGCGCATTGCCTGTTACATCGTCATTATCGCCACCTTCGTCACCATCGTTGATTACACCATTCAGGCGATCAGCCTCGATCTATATAATGCACTGGGCGCCTTTATTCAGCTCATCGTCGTCAACTGCATGATCCTCGGTCGCGCCGAGTCCTATGCCTCGAAACACCGTCTAGGTAAGTCGCTCATCAACGCCGCAGGCATGGGGGTCGGCTTCACCTTTGCGCTGTTGTGTCTGGGGACAGTGCGCGAGTTGCTTGGCGCGGGCTCGCTGTTCGGAATACCCGTCTTCGGTGAACAGTTCGAACCTTGGGTAGTCATGATCTTGCCGCCAGGCGGGTTCTTCGTCCTCGGCGCCTGGCTGCTGTTGTTTGCGTGGATCAAACAGCGCAAGGCGACGAAGGGCAAACAAGGAGAGACTGTCCATGCAACCTGAATCTTTGCCGACAATCTTCTTGAATGCGGCGATCGTCAACAACTTCGTCCTGGCCTATTTCCTCGGAATCTGCCCGTTCCTGGGCGTCTCTGGCAAGCTGCCAACCGCCAGTTCGATGGGTGCAGCGACCACGCTGGTCATGTTAATCAGCTCACTGTGCGCGTTTCTGATCAACGAACTGTTAGTCATGCTAGACATCGAATTCCTGCGTCTGATCTGCTACATCGCCGTTATTGCATCCGCCGTACAACTCGTGGAAATGAGCATGAAGAAATTCGCGCCCGGGCTGTTTCGGGCGCTGGGCATATTTCTGCCATTGATCACCACCAACTGCGCCATTCTCGGCCTGGCGTTGTTTCAGACGTTTCGCGAATACAGTTTCCTGCAGTCCGTGTTCTACAGCCTCGGCGCTGGCATCGGCTTCACTCTGGCGATTGTGTTGATGGCGGGTCTGCGCGAGAAGCTGGAACTGTCCGATGTGCCCAGCGTCAGCCAGGGTGCGGCACTAAGTCTCATGCTGGCTGGCTTGTTGTCGCTGTCCTTCATGGGATTCGCTGGGCTGGGGGGTTAGCCCGCCATGGCCCACTACCTGATCGCTGTGGGCACGGTGCTGCTGGTACTCGTGGGCTGGGTCGCCGTGCAACACATCGCCCGACTCTATGCGCGTGATCATCCGCAATTTGGACCGTACCGCGAGGAAGGCGGCGGCTGTGGCTCAAGCTGTCGCTGCGATCGCGCCGAGCAACATTGCCCACACAAGCAGCTACCGAGCTGATGCTGCGATCTCACGCGGTGAGTGACTGTCAGCGCTGCAATCACCTGCTGGCGGGGGGCAATCGCTCTTTGCTGTGCTGTGGTGTGGCCAGGACAGTGCCTTTGTTGACCACTTTCCTCTTTTTGCTGGGGTTGGCTGCCATAGGTATGCCTGGCACCAGCGGCTTCCCCGCAGAATTCTTGATCCTGATGAGCGTGCTCGAAGTCCACACGGAGGCGGGTATGGCTGCCCTGGGAACGATGGCGCTAGGTGCCGCCTATTTTCTGCGTCTGTATTGTTCGTCTTTCCTCGGTCCTGTGACGAACAACGTCGTTGCAGAGAGTCAGGATCTCAACCGGCGCGAGATGTTCTTACTGGTGCTGGTCAGCGCTCCGGTATTCTTCCGGTCCATACCGCCGAACTCCTTGCACTGCGCCGTCTATGCGGACATGGTGACATATAGCCGCTCATCGTTCGATTACGTACAGCAGGTCACCACCCTGCTGCGTCGTTGACGTCTCGGTCTGCGCGGTCCATTTCTCGCTGAGCTTGTAACTCAGACGCAATGTGCTGACAGTCTCAAACAGTCCCACGGCATACGATGCATAGAGCCGCGGCGATAAGTATCGCCCCACCACGACGGCGGCGCCTTTTTCGCCGCTGTCGCTCGCTTCGATGTAGGCCTCAGTGAACCCCATGCGATCGGCAAGCTCGCGGAAAGGATCAGTGCCGCCTTTCATGGCTCGCAGGGCGCTCGCGGTTCGTAGCAAGACGGCCGCCTGAGACTCACTCGCCTGTTGTGACGAACGGCCATAGAGCAAATAGGACAGCGCTTCGATCTGCGACATCTCCGGATCCGAATACACGGTGACCTCCGGCTCGCGCAGTCGGCCGCGCACGTTGACGCCAACGGTGATGGTCTCAACTTGGCGCGTCGCGCGCGCATCCAGGCCGGGGTCATCAACCGGGCCGCCGGTGAATAACAAGCGACCGGGGTCGACCTCCAGGGGAGGACCGAGCGCGGTATAACGCCCATCAACGATTTCCAATTCGCCCGTGCCGGTGGTGAGCCGGTTGGGCTCGTCCGTGGCCAGTACGCTGCCACGTATGCGACCCGTCAGACCGAACCCGCGCAACTGTACGTCCTCGCCCAACACAATTCTGACCGAGCTGTAGACGCGCAGACGCTCGATGGGGGCGCGTTCCTCTTCTAGGCCGAGAATCTGCACATCGTCGGATAACGGAGCCCGAGCCGCCCCAACCTGTGGTGTGATCCGCGCGCTGGGCACCAACACCTCGCCCTCAATATCGAGTCGCCGGCCAAGCCGACGCAGAGAGATATTTGGTGAAACGCGTGCCCAAGCAGCGGGGGTGTTGACGACTTCGAAATTGTCTCCTCGGAGTGAGAGCTCTGCGGACCAGGCCTCAGTGAAGCGCACGCGCGTCTGTCCCTCGAGCCGTACCTCACCGCCGCCCGAAACAGCGCGACCGGAGAGCAACAACCGATCGGTGTTCTCTCCTTGCGCTGTGAGCGCAACATCGCGCAGTTTGATGCCGAGATCTGGCAGCGATACTTCTGCCTCGCTCAGAGCTATTTGTCCTGATATCCGGGGCTTGTCCATACTTCCGGCAAACTTCAGCTCGCCGTCCACGCGCCCACGGGGTGAATCCAGAGCGGGAATGAGCAACGTAACGGCGCTCAGGTCGGTAATACTGATCTTGAGTTGACCACTGGCCCTGTCCAAGGCAACGACATCGGCGCCGGCGCTGCGAGGCATATCCAGCGCGCCGCTCACAAAGTCATCACCAGTGAGTTCGGCATAGACCCGTGCGGACAAGCGCTGCTCGTTCAGATGCAGCTCGGCCACCGCCGCCGGAACACGCAAGCCGAGCGCTTGACCTGCCGTCCCGGCATAGCGCTCGGCGAACGCGATGCTCTCGCCTTGAATGGTTACATCGGCCAGCAACGGCCCGTTCGGGCGCCAGCGCAGCGCCGCATTGGCGCTGACATAACCGCTCAAGTCGAAATCGGCTTCCAGCAACGGCTGCAGCAGGGCGACAGCCAAGCGCTGGCTGGTGACATGGACCTGATTGGACTCAACACCGCCCACGGCCGCCTCGAAGCAAACATGGCCGGTTCCGTCACTCCAGCACGCCTTATCCAGATCGAGTCCATCGACACCCACGTTCAACGCAACGGACTCGCGCAGCACCCACGATCCTATCGCTTGCGCATTGAGGGTACTGGTGCGCAACCACCCCCGCCATTGGTCGGTCAAAAGAGCGCCCTCGAGCGCCGCCACCAACGTCACATCATCGGCGTCGACGGCCAAGCCAATACGATGCTCGTGCGCAGTTCCCGCGACATCGAGCAGACCGGATTGTGCTTCCAGACCCCGATAACCGGCGTCACCCACCTGGAACTGAGCGCGACCCGCACGCTTGCCGGCGCTATCCCAGTCGATGTCGAGTTCGGCGTTCCCACAGCGCCAATCATTCCAAATCACGTCCTTGGCTGTGCCCTGCGCCAGGACGGTAGGGGTGGCGCGAGGCCCAGACAGCTTGGCGTGCAGCGTGGCCGCACCCACGCTGTCGCCCAGCAGTTGGACATCCAGGCGCGGCACCCGCACGTCCCGACCGGTTACGGACAGGCTGGCGCCAGCGGACAGACTCTGCCCCCGCAGCGTGCCGGCGATCTGTTCCACGTCCGCTGCCACCGACCAGACGCCGTCGGCGTAGCGACCCTTTGACGCGAGCTCGACGGCAAGCGTACCTGGCCATTGGGGCAGCCAGAGGGCAGGATCCACATCTTCAGCCTGCACCTCGCCGGTAAACTGAAACAATTCGTCCCAACCCAGGGTGCCGCGGGCATGCACGCGGCCTGGCTGGAGGTTCCCCTGCAACGATTCGACTGCCAACGCAGTTTGGGATCCGTGGCCGCGCAGTGACCACTGCCCCGCCGGGTAACCCGACACGCTGAGATCGAAAGCACTGGTCAGCTCGTAGCGTGCCAGCGCGCCGCTGAGCTCGATCCGGCCGCGGCTGCTCCTGAATTGTGCGTCGCCCTCACCGGCCGGCCAGCGCGCGTTCTGCCACTGCCCAACCATGGCCGCAGTTGGGTGATCTGCAGCCAGGTCAATTGTGCCTGTCACCTGGGCGCGACCCACGTCTGATACGGCATCGAGCCGCGCGACACGCACAGTGTTTGCCTCGTAGGTCACGTCCACTTCGCCTGCAAGTGGTCCAATCTCGGGCAATTCGGCCAATACGCTGCCGGCGCCGCGCACGCTGTCGAGGCTGCCCGACAGATCCAGGTCAACGCCCAGTGTCCAGGCCGGCAGGTCGCCGAGCAGCACATTCAATCGCACAGGCGAAGTGCGCAGATGCCCCTGCCACGACAACACCGCCATTAGCCCGCTGATGGAACCCTCGAACTCGGAGATCAGTGGAGCGCTACTGCGATGCTTGATCTGCAAAGTGTCCAAATCCCCGCGCAGCTCCCCGCGCCCCGCCCCCCTCATCTCAGGTGCCAGCACGGCCTGCCAACCGAGCACAACACTGAGCGGGTAGCGATCACGCGCCTCGAGATCGCCGCTCGCTTGGAGACTCACATTCGGGGCGCGGATGTCGAGCCTGTCGACATTCAGATTCGAACCCCGCGCAGCAGCCGCAATGTCGATCCGATCCAGGCGCAGCGGCTCGTCTCCATCCAGGTCCAGGCTGATGTCCTCGATGCTCGCTGAGGGCAACTCGACAGCCAGTGGCAGGACCACTGCGGGCAATGCTCCTGGCGCACCGGCGCTGTTGCCGGCAGTGCGCACGTGGACGCCGCGCGCAGCTAGAACGTCGACATGCAGTACCTCGCGCAGCAGGTGCTGCGGCGACCAATCCAGCGCGATGTGCTCAACCACGACGAGAACATCGCCGTACTCATAGCGCAGGTTCTCAAACTCGAGCGGGCCGCTGAGACGACCACGGGCCTGTCCGAGTGTGAGTTGTCCGGGGACCCAGCGCGGCAGCTCGCGCGCAACCCACTGCAGACCCGCTTCAGTGAATACCAGCACACCGCTGAGCGCCATCACGAGCAGCATCACAGCAAGCAGTGACCATGCCACCCAGCGCGTCATAGATCAGGACCAATGATCAGGTGCAACTTCCACGGTCGGTCAGGCTCACTTAGCGCCTGAGCAACATCAATGCGGATGGCGCCGATCGGAGACAGCCAACGCACCCCTGCACCAGCCCCCTTGGCCAGCGGATCGGCGAAGGTCTCCACGG
>Ga0111166_1098_pt1 | contig 21272 bp, 18 predicted proteins | sample DeeMarSeWOR28_12_FD_80267 | JGI IMG/M metagenome (GOLD analysis project Ga0111166, IMG submission 80267) | Thiotrichales bacterium SG8_50
ATAAGTACCTGTTATCTAATAAATAAATACATGGAAGAATAGTCCCAGCATGAGGCCCAAACTACCGAGGAAGGCGCCCAAACTGTCACGAATGTCAAAAGCTGACAATTTTTGTCACTTCGAAACCCGTCCCCAAGGGCTTCGCCAACTTACTGTCCACGCCGGGATGTGAGGGGGTATCGGCATACTCGGTATGGCTATAGGCGTGATCGTATTGCCCCGTGTAATTCGAGCCCTCGCATTGGCGAGTGGCGTTAACCAGTAGGCATTCAGGCACTCGTCTCGAAAGCTGCCATTGAACGACTTGATGATCACACATCAGGGGACTTCATGATCCAGGCGACAGAACCTGACATAAGCTCGGATTTTGCGGCAAGCCACATCGATATGCGTGTTAAATTAGTATTACGAAAACAGGGGGAGGGCAGGATATATGTCGATCCGACTGCTCGTGGGGCTAATCGCAGGCGTGCTGTTAGTTAGCGCTAACGCTGCTCCTCCAACCGACCTCGCAACACGAATCGCCGACCTCAAGGCGCAAAACGTCCGAGTTGAAACACACCGGCACACGGGTAGGGTTCGCCTCATCGGGGCGTGGCCCCAGGCGCCCCTGATGGTGCCAACGGTAAATGAAGTGACCCGTGCGGATGTTGCAGGCATGGCCGCTGTCGAGCACTTCGGCCCCATGTTCGGGCTTACGAACCCCAAACAGGAAGCGCGGTCGGTGAGTCAAGAGGCCAAACCCCGTGGCGGTTCCCGCCATCGCTACCGTCAGCTTCACAAAGGCATACCCGTTCTCACCGGCGAGTTGCTGGTGAACATGGACGAGTACCGTCGAATTATCTCCATGAGTGGAGAGATCAGCATCGACCTCGATGTCGATACGCGGCCCGACGTGAATCGGGGCGAGGCGCGCAGGGTAGCATTGGCGACAGTTGCGAAGTGGTACGACGTAGGGGGATCCCGACTGCGTGCTAATGAGCCGGAGCTGTGGATCGTCGATCCTGGAATGCTGAAGCCGGGGGACCGCGACGCGAGTCTTGCCTGGCGAATCGAGGTGACGGACAAGCAAGAACCTCACAGCATACGCGAGCTGCTGTTCATCGATGCGAGAACCACTGCTATCACCGTCCACATCAATCTGATCGAGCGGGGGAAGAATCGCCGGACATACACCGCTAATGACACCAACATACTGCCCGGGACACTGGTCTGCGATGAGGGTGACCCCAATTGTCTGGCCGGCGATGACGAGGCGCGCAACGCCCACCTGTTTGCCGGCGACACCTATGATTTTTATTTCGAGGAACACGGCCGTGACAGTCTGGACGGGGCCGGGCAGACTCTGACGTCTACCGTGCACTATAGTGATTTTCTCTGCCCCAACGCTTTCTGGAACGGTTCACAGATGGTCTACTGCACAGGACTCGCGGTAGATGACGTGGTGGGCCACGAACTCACCCACGGCGTTACAGAGAATACGTCGAAACTGCTGTATTACTACCAGTCTGGCGCCATCAGCGAATCCTTATCAGACATCTGGGGCGAATTCGTTGATCTCACTAACGGGGCCGGCGACGATTCGCCGTCTGTGCGCTGGCTGCTTGGCGAAGATCTGCCGAGCAATATCGGCGTCATTCGCGACATGGCCGATCCAACTGCTTATGGCAATCCCGACATGATGTCGAGTCCCTTCTATTACACTTTTGCCGGCGACAACGGCGGGGTGCACTTCAACAGCGGCATCAACAACAAGGCCGCCTACCTGATGACCGATGGCGACACATTCAACGGCTACACGGTCAACGGTCTGGGAATCGCCAAAGTCGCGGACATTTATTATGAGGCGCAGACGAATTTGCTCACGTCCGGCTCGGACTACGCAGATCTCCACGCGGCGCTGATCCAGGCCTGCCAGAACCTTACCGGCATCGACGGTATCAGCAGTTTTGATTGCCTGAACGTCCAGGCCGCCATAGACGCGGTAGAAATGTCCACCGACCCGCTGAACTTCAATCCCGATGCACCCATATGCATCGGTGGTGATCCTCCCGACGATATCTTTTTTGACGATTTCGAAGGTGGCACCAGTCAGTGGAATCTCGTCAATGTCTACGGCAGTCCGGTTGCCGCCTGGATCCATGACTTCGGTTATGCGGCTTCTGGCGAGTTCATGCTCTGGGGCCGTGACAGTTTTGCCAGTACCGACGCCACGGCAGAGATGATCGTCGACGTGCCGTTGCCGGCGAGCGCCAGGCCGTACCTTCACTTCAAACATTCCTTCGGCTTCGAGTCGTCGCTGGATTTCGGCACGTTTGAGTTGGTCAATTGGGACGGCGGGTTTTTCGAGTACAGCACGGATGCGGGCGCGACCTGGAGCGACGCCGGACCGCTGATTGAAAGTGGCCAGGCCTATAACGCAGTCATTGAGAATAATCCGGCAAATCCCAACAGCAATCACCCGGCCTTCGGCGACGAAAGCCACGGCTATGTTTCCACGCGCCTGGATCTGAGTGCCCTGGCGGGCCAAAGCGTGCGCTTCCGCTGGCATACCAGCACCGATGGCTCGGTCAGCGGGCCGTTCGGCTGGGTGCTGGATGATGTCAGGGTGTACACCTGTTCGAACGAGCCTGCCGAAGTGTCTTTCGGCGAGGCCACCTACAGTGTCGGCGAGGCGGGTGTAGCGGCGATCATCACCGTGAGCCGCTCGGGTGGCACCGACAGGGCCTTCAGCATCGATTACGCGACGGCCGATCTCAGCGCGACGGCGGGTGTTGACTACATGGCCGCCAGCGGCACTTTGTACTTCGCCGACGGCGAGAACAGCCAGACCTGGCGATGAGGCGGTTGTGCTGACGCTGAGCGGTGGCAGCGGTGCGAACCTGGGTGCTGTGCCCGAGGCGGTGCTGACGATTGTCGATAATGACAACAACGATGTTGCTTGGTTCGACGACGAGGTACCGGCGGGCGCGACGCCGGCGGGTAACTGGAACTGGGTCAGCACGGATCCGGCGCCGTACTCGGGCGGCCAGGCGCATCAATCGGAACTGGCGGCCGGGTTCCACCAGCACTTTTTCACTAATGCAGCGACACCACTGCAGGTACAGGTGGGTGACACCCTGTATGTCTACGTGTATCTCGACCCGGTCAATCCACCTATCGGATTGTTGCTGCAGTGGAACGCAGGCGGCAGCTGGGAGCATCGGGCGTACTGGGGCGCCGATGTATTCCCGTGGGGAACCCCGGGCACGAGCAGCAAACGCTACATGGGCCCGTTACCGCCAACCGGCGAATGGGTGCGCCTCGAAGTTCCGGCCAGTGCGGTCGGTCTTGAGGGCGCCGCAATAACCGGGATGGCATTCGGTCTGCATGACGGCCGTGCGACATGGGATACGGCTGGCGTCACGTCGACACCCCCACAACCCCAGGTTGAGTTCAGCGATGCGACGTACAGGGTCAGCGAAGCGAATGCAGCGGCGATCATTACGGTGAGTCGTACAGGGGATACCAGCGGTAGCGCGACCGTCGATTATGCGACGGTTGACGGCAGCGCGTCGGCGGGCCTCGACTACACGGCTACGATCGGTACTTTGACTTTCGCCGACGGCGAAGATAGCCAGTCGTTTGAAGTACCGATAATCGACGACAATGTGACCGAAGGTAACGAAACCGTCACGCTGGTCCTGAGCAATGCGAGTGGCTCGGGTCTGGGCGCCGTAACTCAGGCCGTGCTGACGATTGGCGATGACGACAGCAACGATGTGACCTGGTTCGACGACGACATTCCGGCCGGTGCGACGCCATCCGGTACCTGGAACTGGGTCAGCACGTCACCAGTGCCGTACGCGGGTGCTCTGGCGCATCAATCGGAACTTGCGGCCGGGTTCCACCAGCACTACTTCAGCAACGCCACGGAGCCACTACAGGCGCTGGCGGGTGACACCCTGTATGTCTACGTGTATCTCGATCCTGTCAATCCGCCGGTTGGGCTGCTGTTGCAGTGGAACGCAGGCGGCAGTTGGGCGCACAGGGCGTACTGGGGCGCCGATGTATTCCCGTGGGGAACCCCGGGCACGAGCAGCAAGCAGTACATGGGCTCGCTGCCACCGACCGGCGAATGGGTGCGCCTCGAAGTTCCGGCCAGTGCGGTCGGTGTGGAAGGTGCCGCGGTAACCGGGATGGCATTCGGTCTGCATGACGGCCGTGCAACATGGGATGCGGCTGGCTCGATCTGAATCATCAGGCACTCCCGATCGTCGAATCGCGAAAGAAAGTTGCGTCTGCCTGTAGCATCTTTCCGCTCTCAGGATCGAAGATCCCTGGCCAGATGTTCCACATACAAAAGCCGGCACCACGAACTTGTTCGACAATTTCATCGAAGAGAGGTTGACCTTCATAAAGGGGCACAAACGAGAGCTCTACATGTAATCCGACTGCCCGGGCCAAAATGTCGGTTGCGCCTTCAAGCACGCGGTCTTCGTAGCCCTGAGTATCAATCTTGATGAAACTTACGTCCCCTTCCCGCAAGTAACTGCGCGCTGCGATGTCGAGCGGTGCCAATGGCGTATGCTCCACACCAACCGGGCTCGAATCCGGGGCAGCTTTTTCATGTTCCGGCAGCATGCTCAGAATGGAGCTGCTGAACGAGTTTCCGGCGACGTTAATCTCGACATCGCCCTTATGAGCACCAATGGCTACTCTCGGAGCTATTTGCCAGTCGTCGTCGTCATCGCTTTCCCGCAGCAATCTTGAGTGTGCGTCCTGCAATGGCTCGAAAGAAACGATGCGCCCCCCGAACCCAGCCTGACGTATTGCTTTGGCAAACTGGCCAACATTGGCGCCAACATCCAAAAGCACATCAACGTCGTGATGTTCAAGCATCATAGACAATCGGCCTTCCACGGAATCCGCCGGCCGGTAACGGTGAATGTCGAAACCGAATCGATTCGCAGTCCGGCGGATCAGATGTTCGAGATTCTCGGATTTCAATTTCTGTCAGCTCTACTCAGCACAATAAACAAATGATCACGACTCAAGCCAGTTCCCGGAAGACTTTGCAGGTCAGGACGACCTGCCAACTTCAGAAACAGTTTAGCAAGGCTAAGATACACGTTGGGCAACACACCGTAGAAATACATCTGCATGCGATCTGAAACGCGCCGCGCTAGGCCCAGCTTCTTGTAACAGAAGGATTCGCAACGATCCACGGATATACTGGCGTCTCTGGCGATGTGGCGCAGCCAATTCTCGGATATGAAGGCAATGTGCTCAGGATAGAAGCAATACCACCAGTTCGCTCCAAACCGATTCCAAAGGTAATTATCAGCATCTCCTGTAGTGATGATAAGAACGCCGCTATCGCAAAGTCTCGATGTGAGTTGCTCGATGATCGACATCGGATTCGTGAGGTGTTCAATAACGTCTGCGGCGATGATGACGTCAAAACGGAGTTCGTCCGGCACCTCGTCAATCGACGGCCAAAGATCGCGGCCGATTTTCTTCGATGCGATGTCTGATGCAACTCGGTTTACCTCAATCCCGAAGCGCTGGTACCGGGCGCCCAGTCGCTCGAGAAGCCCGCCCGTGTAACAGCCGAAATCGAGCACTTTTCCACCCTGTGGCAGTTCTTCGCTTACGTAACGGACAATGAGGTCCCAGTCGGCCCTCGCGTCATCAGCAACCCATGTGGCAGCTGTGTCGTTGTTGTATAGCTGGGAATTGACGACGTCAACGTTTGCCGGATTTCTGAACTTAAGGCCACAAGTGCTGCAGCGACAAAGCCATCCGCCCGGCAGAGGTTCTTCCAGGCGCGTGCCCGCGAACCAGCGCGAGTCGGGCAGCTTTCCAATCTCGACGAGTTCCTCACTCGCGCAACCTGGGCAGCTTTGACAGCGATCGGTACTCACGAAAATCGCCCACCACCTGGTACCGGATTAGTCGTAGGCATGTCGCGTACCCCGCTGCGCTCGCGGTGCAGTTGTTGCGCCACAGGGACGAATAACGCAAGGCAGAATATCGCATAAACGGCTCTGCCCGCCGGGCCGCCGATCAGCCCAAGGCTAGAGATCGCGAAATAGGCCGCGACGACAGCGCCGATGCCCGACGCTATTACAGTCATGCTGATAAAGCGGATGCGGCCCATGCCGAGCAGTAGATAATATGGCACCAGGCTCAGGGCCAGTATCCAATAGGCTGCGACTAGCCACGGAAGTATCTGCGAAGTTGGGCCGGCAGATTCGGGCCCAATCCAGAAATGCAGGAACGCAGGACCTAGCAGGATCAATGCGGCCGCAAACCCAGTACTCAAGAGCAGGTTTCCGGCCGTAGTAATTCTCGTAAACCTCGAAAGCGAGAAGGGCCTGCCATTCTCCAGTTTCCGACTGACCTTTGGAAAAATAACGCTAAGGCCGGCTGCGGAAACCGCATGAGTCTGCATCGCCAGTTGGGTAGCGATCGAGTAATACGTCAGGCTCGATGCGCCAAGCATCGAACCAATGAGCATTCGATCCGCTGCTCCGAACATGACGCCGCCGACTCCCTGCAACCAGCCCCATTTCGCGAAGTGCAATATGTCGGATGAATCTCGAAAAGAGGGGCGAAGACGGCCAAGCGACAGCAGCTGCCTGGTGACGATGGCCTTTAGCATCAACCGCAGGACCGCAACGATCAGAAGTGTCACGAAAAGTGCGGGCAGCGTCGGAACCCAGTACAGGACCACCGCTGCCGCAAATATCTGCGCCGCCTTGCTCGCGATCTCGACCCTAGCGGCATTGCCGAAACGCTCAGCGCCCTTCAGCGCGGAGCTGAACACGTTGTCCATTTGTTCGATCCAAATCAGCATAGCGGCGGCCATGCCGGTGGTACGGACCAACTCAGGGTCGCCCATGCGACTCAGGACGACCGGAGCACCGAACCAGAAAAGACAAAACACAATCAGCGCCAGTACGCCGCCGCCAAGTATAGCTATCGCGAGAGAGGCATTCACAGCTTGACCCGCCTGTCCGGCGATGTTGCTTCCCGTGCCCGCGGAAACTGCTTTAATGGTTGCAGCGCCTGTTCCCGAATTGAGTAAACCGCCGAAACTCACAGTGGCGGTTAGAAGCATCCAGTGACCGTATTGATCTGTCCCGAGTTGGTGAAGGAACCAAGGAGTTGAAATCAGCAGTAACAGCGGATACGAGCAGTGCTCCATGATTGCCCAGGCCGGACTTAAGAGTTGCTTCAGCATCGTAGGGCAGTATAAAAGGTCGGAGGAGTCATAACATTTTCGAAGAATGTAGTGCAGTTTCTCGGGCAACCCTCTGCCATCGCTCAATGGTCCTGACCCGGAATCTTCTCAGATCTGTCAACGGTCCATCTGTGAACCACGTCGGTTCTTTCCACCGTGCCACGCATTGTCTGCGCGCATCCGGTCCCGCGACGCGTGAGCACTGAAATCAGGGGCCGCAAGCAGTTCCCCGCCATTTTCTTCCGGTCGACTGCCGAACTGCCTGCATCTATTGGTCGAGGTTGATCCCTAGTCTACGCGGCTTTGTCGACCGTTGGAAATTCTCGCGTTGCCAGCGCTGCTTAGGCTCCGGATGGTCGATTACCGAGTAAGATGGAATGCTTAACATGGCAAGGAGGGGTCGAATCGGGAGTCTGCCAATACCCCGTGTTGGTTGGTGGCTGACCGTCAATTTTCAGGCAACCCGGGTGGAAGCGCCCGCTTTTGAAGCATTCGAGTTCGGTACACTTGACAACTTGCGTTCAACATCTGATATCGGTACTTTCGCAAATACTACTGGCATACAGCCAATCGCCTTGTTCGTCACGAAACAACCGTTCTTCGCAGGGATGACAGCTTGAGTACCGATGCAGACTGGGATAAATGGGGAGAAACGGATCCGTACTTTGGTGTTCTCAGTTCTGACGAATACCACGCGGAAAATCTCAACGAGAAGTCACGGGCAAAATTCTTCCAATCCGGTGACGAGTATATTGGCCGTACTGTGACTGATGTCCGTTGTCATCTGGACGCAGACTTTGAGCCCCAACGTTGTGTCGATTTTGGCTGTGGCGTAGGAAGGCTTGTCATTCCGCTCGCAGGCGTTTCCGAGAAAGTCATTGGTATTGACGTGTCCGATCACATGCTGGCCGAAGCCGCATTGAATTGCCGCAAGAGGAATATCGAGAACGTTTCATTTGTCAAGAGTGACGATGATCTGACGCAGCTTGCGGGCGAATTTGACTTTATTCATTCCTGCCTGGTATTCCAGCATATTCCAACGAAGAGGGGGATGCGGCTCGTTAAAGCACTCTTGGAGCATATCCGGCCAGGCGGCGTTGTGGCATTCCAGTTTTATTATCGCTGTGATGCGCCGCGAATAATCCGATCTCTGGTCAAGTTGCGATACAAGTTGTCAATTGCGAATGCGGCACGCAATCTAATTCGCGGCCGCACACTGAGTGAGCCGGCGATGCAGCTGCACGTCTATAATCTTGAAGCGATGATAAGTCTGCTAACAACCTACGGCGTGGACAAAATTTATATGCGCCCATTCCCGCACGACGAATTCCAAAGCGTAGCCCTGTACGGGCAAAAAGCAAAAGGCACCGGCGAGAACTGAGCGTAACCACTATCTTCTGCAACAATCGTCTAATCAGGTCAACGGCGATATACGAACGCAAGCGGACAGGGTTCATCTGCAATGCAGCGTCATCGCGCCCGTTGCTGCGCCCTCCAGGATGAAGCCATAAAGCTTCTTAGTGTATTGAGTATGCGCGTTGTAGTCCTTACAAAAAGGCAATATACCAATAGAGACGTAATCGACGATCGCTATGGGCGGCTGTGGGAGATCCCTTTCGAACTTGCGCGCCAGGGACATAGTGGTTACCGGAAGAGAGACGCTGGCCTGAAGACCTATGAAGATGCGCAAGGCCACACTATTCGCTGGATCAGCGTCAATCTGGGGGTGTTCGCAATATTCGGAATCCTCAAATTCCTGTATGTTGCGAACAGAATAATAAAAGAGGAAAGTCCAGACGTAATATGGTCATCTTCGGATACCATTTACATCGTCGTTGGTTACTATTTTTCCAGACTGTACGGGTGCCGTTCCGTAGCCGACTTGTACGATAACTTTGAAAGTTTCGTTTCCTATCGGATACCCATACTAAGAACGCTTTTCCGTAGGGCTGTTCGGGATTCCGATGGCGTGAGCTGCGTAAGTGAATGTCTGTGTCGCCATATTGTTACCGACTACGGGCGAGAAAAATTGACGTCAGTCATCACCAACGCTGTCGATCTGAACGTATTTCGACCTATGGACAAAGTCGACTGTCGCAAAACGATAGGGCTGCCCCAGGATATCGTGCTGGTTGGTTCGGCTGGAGCCATGAATACGCATCGTGGTGCAGACATGATGTTCCAGGCGAATGCCGGGCATTCCGGTGAGCTGGAAGGCGTGCATTTCGTTGTTGCCGGATATCGACCGGCGGGCACGCCAATTCCTAAAGCTGACACTATCCATGATTTTGGACTTATTCCGTTTGAAGATGTCCCGGTCTTGTTGAACTCACTCGACCTGGCTGTAGTCTACAATCGGAAGTCCCAATTCGGCGATTTTTGCTTCCCGCAAAAGTTTTATGAAATACTGGCATGCCGCATACCTGTAATCGCGGCCGACGTCGGCGAGATGAGTATCTTGCTCAATAACTATCCGCACCTCTTGTACGAAGACGGAAACGTTGACAGCTTCATATTGGCGGCTAAGCAGCAACTCGCTCGTCGCGAACTACTTGATCTCGATATTCCAACTTGGCGCGACCAGGCATTATTGCTGGAAGAGCTGATGGAAGCAGTATCAGTCAAATCCTGAGGCATCGGAAAGCGATCTTGAAATAATGTGACAACAACAACGAATCTCACGGAAAGTTCGCACGAAGCACCGCCCCGGCTATCGATTATCCTCGCTACCTGGCAGGCGGCGAAGACGCTCGAGCGCTGCATTGAGTCAATAGTCGAACAGGAATTCGAGGGCTGGGAGTTATTGATTGCAGACGGCAATTCAAGCGATGGAACTGTCGAACTAATTCGTAAGTACGAGCCGCATATCGCCTGGTGGCAAAGTAAGGAAGATGGTGGCGTCTACGATGCCTGGAACCAGGCATTGCTAAAGGCCCGTGGTGAGTATGTCTGTTTTATCGGCGCCGATGATGCTTGGTTGGATAGTAGTTCGTTGACACGGCTTTTTGAGGCGACGGAGGGCCGCGATTACGATTTGATTACGTCTTGCGGCTTGTTCGTCGATTCGGCGACCGGCAAGTCGTTTTCGTTCGGGTCCGCGTGGAATTACCGGCGAATTGGTCGACGTACGGTCGTCTGTCACCCGGGCCTCCTGCATCGACGTTCACTGTTCCTTACTTACGGGTTGTTTGACACGCAGTACCGAATTGCCGGGGATCTCGACTTCCTGTTGCGCTTGCCAAGAGATATTAAGACCTTGCACGTCAATGCCAACAGCGTCATCGTCGAAGCGGCCGGCATCAGTCGACGAAATGTGCTCGAACGCCTTCGTGAACAGCGTGAAGTCTTGATACGTTGTGAACGCTATGGGCCGATTCGAGCTTATCTGGTCTGGGTTGACAAGCTGATAAGGCTGCCCTTCGCCCGACTCCTGAATATTTCGCACTAGTCAACGTGCGGTTGCGCGCGGGAAGGCCCTAATTTGTCAAAGTGCGTCCAAAAATGATAAGAGCTTTTGGCGATGCACGTCCCAGCTAAATTTCTTTGCGTGATTTCTGCAATCGGACGAACTTGGCGGTCCTCCGGCACAAATCGACACTACGGCGGCGGCAAAGGCCTCATAGTCTCCTTCTGATACCAGTGACCCGCTGAGACCATCCGCGACTGCATCAACGACGCCTCCAACGGGAAACGCTACTGTGGGAGTACCGCTGGCCGCGGCTTCTATCGCCACCATGCCGAATCCTTCCACATCACCTTTGACGCGAATCAGTGGAAATACCAGGACGTCAGCTGCCACGTAACAGTCCCATAATACGTCGTCCTCGACAGCCCCCAGAAAGCGCACCGTATCTTTGTGTTGACGCTCAAGGACATCCATCAAGCCCTTGGCAGCTTCCGGGTCCTGTAGCAGAGCGTTGTCCGGCGAATCGCCGACAACCAATAATATTGCGCTTGGCTGCCAAGCGATGACGCGTGGCCACGCTTCTTGCAGGAATTCGGCCAGCCCTTTTCGCTTTACCATTCGACCAACGAACAAGACAATCTTGTTGTGTTCCAAGCCCAGCTTCGCGCGAGTCGATGCGGTATCGCGCAACAAAGATTCCGGCGGGATCGTTGAGCCCGGATTCAATACGCCGACCCGATTCGCCTGACAGCCTTTGTCGATTGCAATCTCTCGGGTGTTCTGGCTATTGGCGATGACAAGTTCGTGTTGCCGCAAAAATGGTACGAATATGCGCTGATATAGCCAGTTATCAACAACCAAATCCAGTCCATGAACGAAGATCACAGATTTGGCCTTCGCAATTCTGGACACCATTGCAGTTACTGGAGCGACCAGTCCACTGCCGCCGAGTACGATATCAAAGGATACTTTTCTGGCCGCTCGCCACCCCCTCAAAAGCGCCGTCGCAAGAAACGACAATGGTGATGAGGGGCACTCGATCGTGTGTACATTGGCCGGCGAGAACTGCCCGCAACCTTGCGGCCCGACGAGGGTTACATCGAATTCGGACGCCAGCGTCTCAACCGAGTGCTGCATCAAGCGCTCCATCCCACCCGTCAGGGGCGGGTAGTTACGCGTAACTACCAGGATCGATCGGCGGCTCAAGGAGACCGACCCCAAATGCCGGCGATCGCTACTTCTGAAGGATCCATATGTATCCCGGCAGTGCCCAGTACAGCCAGCTGGCGACCTTTCCAGCAATGCGAGCTTTCACACTCCCGGGCGGCAGCATGTACTCCGTATGAAACCTGGATGGTTCGTTGATCAGTCGAACGGTGTAATCGTTACGGCTGAAGTTCCGAACCAGCGACTTCAGCCCCCAGTAGGTCAGGTGTTTCTCGTGGTAATAGTCGGCTTTTCCGGCGATGCGGATGTACAAGTGCGCGAGTGGCCGCGGCAAAATGGCCAGCAAAGGCAGGTTGTAGTGTGGCTCATTCCACATCAGGCGGTTGCCCGCTGAAAAATAGCAGATGCCGTCCGGACGAAGTACGCGGTGGATCTCGTCGAACATCTTTACCGGGTCCGGTACATGTTCGTAAACATGGGAGCAGATGACGACATCGAAGCTTGCGTCGTCGAAGGGGAGGTTCAGCGCGTCGGCAACCCGGAATTCGAGGTTTTCTTTCTGAAACGTCTGCTGGGCGTGACTAATCGCTCCTTCGTCGATATCAATGCCAACCACCGTAGCTGCGTGGTTTGCCAGGAAATTGTCGATCGCGCCAGCGGAACCGCCGACGTTCAGCACGTCGCATTCGGAAAGCGGCTTTTGCAGGAAATCGTTGAGCACCGAGAGCATGGTGCGTGCCTTGCGCTCACGATTTTCCGTATCGTAAACGTACGGACTGTTCTTCGAGAAGTTGTATTGGTACCCTCGGCTCAATATGGCGGCCCCGGTTTTGTCATTCCGCTTAGCTTACGAAATCACGAGTGCTTAACAGCGCGTGATAGTAAGTTGTAGGCAGGATTTAAGCAATTTCCGGGCTCCCCGATAGCGTCCGAAGCGGCAATCGACAACGTGCGGCATAACAAGGGAGATCCTGTTCGTATGCGAGCGAGTCGCCATGATCTTGATGGCGGCGGCCCTGACAGGATTCGAGCCGCGCGACAAGATGGCTTGCCGAGAATTACTACAGCTCCCAACGGGCCAATGACGGCCAATTGTCAGACTATGACTTGGTGAACGTTAGTGCCGTAATCTGCTCTGAAATCAAACCGATCAGAAAAATGATCACAGACGCACTGATTATCAACATGCTCATGTTGGTGAATCGACCCATCGTGAAATACGTGTACCCGTAATAGCTGAGGCCGCTTACAAAAAACAAGCCGCTAATAGGGAGAAATATCTTCAGCGGCGCATACAGTGTCGCGATCTTGAAGATGATCGCGAGAAATCTAAGTCCATCCCGAATCGGGCGAATATGGCTCTTACCGACGCGTTCGTCGGCCTTTATGGCCACGAAAGTGACCGGAAAACCCGAGCGCAGAAATGCCATGGTGATTGTCGTCGGATACGAAAAACCATTTGGCAGCAGGTATAGGAACTTGCGAAATAGCTCGGCTTTGACAGCACGGAACCCCGAGGTGAGATCGAGTATGCGATGCCCGCTTATCATCGAGGCAAAGACATTGTACAAACCATTCGCTGCAAGCCGGCCGACGCCCGCATGCGAGCCGGAATCGCGAGCGCCGATTGCCATGTCAAAACCGTCATCAAGCTTTTCGAGCAAGGACTGTATGTCTTCGGCTTTGTGTTGACCATCGCCGTCCATCATTACAAGGATGTCACCTGTCGCCGCCCGGGCACCGCTCTTGATGGCGGCGCCGTTGCCGAGAGAGATCGGGTGCCTGACGACCTGTGCGCCGGCCTCTGCCGCGGCGCGCCCCGTATCGTCGTCGGAACCGTCGTCAACGACCACTATCTCGGCATTCTCGTAGAGCCTGCGTACCGCGGCTACGACTTCGCCGATAATCGAATCTTCATTCTTTGCAGGAATAATTATTGACAGCCGATTTTCGCTCTTTGCTGCGATCATGTCAGTCAGTCTCCATTGCTCGACTCGTGCCGATCCTCGGCCAGTTTCTCTGATTCATCAACGTATATCATTAACTCAGCCAAGTTTCTCCTGCTCTTGTAACGCCTCAACGGACGATGAGAGAGCCTTCTTGTTGCCTCTTCAATGAATTGCCGTGCTTCGCCAAAGCGATCAGCAGCCGCCAAGGTTGTTACCACCATCATATTCAGGTCGTCACTCGGCATGGCATCTATGGCACGCGCAAGGTGGTCGAGCGTTGCGTCAGTGTCTCCCGAGACCTTCGCACTACGGGCCAGCAACGTGTGGTGAAACTGAAGGTAGCGTACGTTGCCGTTGTACCGCGGGTTTTCCAGTACCGCGTCAGCAAGTTTCGCGACGACGTTCGGCGTGACGGACTTACACTCCCGGCTGACGGACGTGCTCAGGAGTTGATCCAGCATTTCACCCGTGGTTAACGAGAAAGCGACGGAGGGCAGCGCCGATTCGAGGTATTTGACGAGTTCGGAATGGTCGCCGTGGGGCGCGACTGCGCAATTGAGATTCAGCTCCGGAATGCGTATGAATGCATACTGGTTATTGCGGGCGGCAAAATCCTGCAAAGTGCGTATCGCGAGATCAGGGCCCGCTCTCGAAAGCTGTTGCGAGGCAAGCGTCGTAGCGGCGCGGACCGACCCCGGATCCTGTTCGTACCATTGAGTCGCCGCCAGCAGGGGACTTCCCCAGAGCGATGTCACGCCAATCAGAACAAAGCCGTTAGCGACGGCGTAGGCTGACAAAGCTACCCGGGAAATTGCCCTGAAGCGCCCCGAGACTTGCAGTGCAAGATAGCAGAGACCGAAAACCGGGCCGATAATCGGCAAGTAGTTGCGGTGTTCAAAATACAGTTCGAGCGGAATTGTAGTGGATTCGAGCAAATGCCCTGCGAGAAACCAAAGCGCAGCAAACGCCGGGACCGGGTAAGTGCGCCGCCATCGAATCGCGGCAGCCAGCACGGAGAACCATGCGAGCATAGCCAGCCAGGTCCAAGGGGTGGACAAGTACCCGTGCGCCTGGCGCGATTCATGAAACGGTCCGAGATTTCCGCCCCAGGAAAAAAACGCATTGAAAAGGTACTCCCACAATATCCGTGCCTCGCTCGACAACCGCCCTGCAGCAGTGAAGTCACGACTGGCGACAGTGTTATCGGGGTAGGGAACCTGGGAGACCAGGAATACAACGATCACCAGGGCCGGAGACCATAGAAAGAAGCCGCGCCATGTCTTCCAAATAATGTTCGAGAGACTTTGTGGTGGTCTGAGCAGAGTGGCTTCCAGGACCAGTACATAGATCGGAAGCAGAGCGCCATTTTCCTTGCTTAACACGGCAAGCATCGCAGCCAGTACAATAGCGATGCCCATTCCTGTCAGCGCAGCGCGGGGCTCGGTATCCAGTCGCCGCCGTGCCAGCATGTAGCCGTTCAGACCGGCGAGAACAAACATCGCGCTCATGGTCGTCATGCGCTGCACGATCAGCAACGACGATGAAGCAAGCAGCGGCATCAGAAGCCAGATGGCTGTGGCAGCTGATGCGATATATAGGGAGTTACGTGCTGTGTGGCGCAATTCCCGTAGCAGCTGTGACAGGAACGCGAACAACAGCAAGCCGTTCATCATGTGGATCAGGATGTTGACGCGGAGAAATGGCGCCGCGTCGGAACCCCACGCTGATGCTTGCGGCAGGAAGCTTGCCAGCGCCAGCGGCCGCCCCAGCGGCCCGGCCGATCCCGAAAGGACGAATTGCACCGCGGAATCCGTGTCGTTTACGGTGCTGAGCCCTCCGAGGTTGGAAAAATCGTCGAGCAGGAATGTGCCGCCGAGGGCCGGTTTATAGGCAAACCAGGCGATCGTCAGGATAGCAGCGACAACAATGGCGGGTAACAGCGTATGCCGAAGCGATGCACCGCCGTTCATTCGATCCCCAGCTTCTCGATGCGGTAACGCAGTTGCCGGAGCGAAAGCCCCAGCAGTTTCGCGGCCGCCGTCTTGTTGTAGCGGGTCTTTTTCAGCGCCTGGACGATAGCCTGGCGCTGCACGTCCTCGACCTGGCTGCCGAGGTCGCCAGGGCCCGGCAGCGGAGCAATCGTGTCGTCTGCTGCAGGCCTCAGGTTGAGGTCGGCCTCGCCGATGCGGCCGCTTGCGCAAAGGGTCACCGCACGCTCGAGCATGTTTTCAAGTTCCCTTACGTTGCCCGGGAACGAGTAGCCCAGCATTGCCGTGCAGGCGTCCTCACTGAGCGTCGCATTGGGATCGAGCCGCTTGAGAATGTGTTTCGCGAGCAGTATGACGTCGTCGCCGCGCTCCCGTAGCGCAGGCACCTTCAACTCGATGACGTTGATGCGGTAATAGAGGTCCTCCCGGAACTCGCCCTTCGCCACCATGTCCGCAAGGGAACGATGCGTCGCAGAGAGTATCCTCGCGTTGGCCTGTTCTTCCCTGGACGAGCCGACCGGGCGCACCGTCTTCTCCTGGATGACGCGCAACAGCTTCACCTGCATCGCGAGCGGCAGGTCGGCGATCGACCGCGCCTGTGAAGCTGCCCTTGCGATGGCCGAAGAACTCGCTCTCCATGAGCTCAGTCGGTATTGCACCGCAGTTTACGGGGACGAATGGCCCCTCTGACCGCGGTCCGGTCTCGTGGATCAGGCGCGCGACCAGTTCCTTGCCGGTACCCGACTCGCCCGATATGTGCACGGGCGCCTGGGAGCGGGCCACCTTGTCGATCATATCGCGCAGTTCTCGCATCGCCGTGGAGTTGCCCAGCAGCTTCGAGTCGCCGCCGACATGCTCGTCGTCGACTTTGAGGGCGTTCTCGATGATGTTCCGCAGGTGGTTAAGGTCGAGCGGCTTGGAAATGAAGTCGAAGGCACCGAGCTTCAATGCCTGCACCGCGGTTTCGATATTGCCGTGTGCCGTGATTACGGCCACAGGTACATCGGGAACATGTACCTGCATCCACTCGACCAGTTCGAGGCCGTCGCCGTCCGGGAGCCGCATGTCCGTGAGACACAGGTCGAACGGCTGCGACTCCAGCAAGCGCTTCGCGCCCCCGACGTCGCCGGCGGACGCCGTTTCGATCTGCATGCGCCCGAGGGTGAGCGAGAGCAATTCGCAAATATCCGGTTCGTCGTCAATGACGAGTGCGCGCGGCTGGCCCATGATCAGTCCTGCTTGTCCCATCGGTCGGGATCGGAAAACACGATACGAAAGATACTGCCGCCACCCTCACGGTCAAGGTACAACAGCGTGGCGCGGTTGAGTTCGCAGAGTTCGCGCGAGATGTACAGTCCGAGGCCGGTGCCCCCGGAGCGCGCGGTAAAAAACGGTTCGAATATCTGCTCTGCGGTCGTCGGATCCACGCCGAGCCCGTGGTCGCGAACTTCCAGGTACGGTCTGCCCCGCGCCTCGACACGACCGGCATGCAGTTCGACCAGGATGCCCCCGGTCTCCGACGCGTACTTCACCGCGTTGTCGCAAAGGTTCCACAGCACCTGGCGCAGGTGGCTCTTGTCCATGCGCACTTCGAGGTCTCCGGGCACGTCCTCGATGGCCAGTTCGCCTTCCTGCAGCTCGAGTGTGCGCGTGAACTCGCGAGCAAAATCCTCCAGCCAGGGCCGGAGGGAGAAGCGCTCGGGGGCGCCGGACTCCCGCCGCGAGAGCTGCAGCACATTGTCGATGATGTGGCTGACGCGGCTGGAATGCGTCTGAATGATGTCGGTAAGCCGCTTGTCGTCTGCGGTCAGGGTCTCCGCTTCCGCGAGCAGTTGTGCCGCATGACTCATCGCCCCCACCGGGTTGCGGATTTCGTGCGCAATACTGGCGCTCAGGCGCCCCAGGGAGGCGAGCTTCGACTGCTGCACCCGCGCGTTGAAGATGCTGGCATCTTCGAGGAAGACCAGCAGCGGGCCGCCACGGTCGCCACCCTTGCCGAGCGGTGCCAGGTGCGCGCTTATTCGCGCGCTGTTGCCCTCGTTGACCAGCGTGAAGTCCGGGTGTGATGAAAGCGCGTCGTCCGTCCGCCACCTGCGCACGTAGTCGGCGAGCGGCACGGACGCCTCTGCGAGCGGCTGGGCGCGGAGCAGGTCCTGCGTTCCGAGCAGCCTGGCGGCTGATGCGTTGCTGAGCCGAATCCGGTTGTCGCCGTCGACAACGATGATGCTCTCGCGCAGGTGCTGCACGATGTACTCGTTCAGTTCGGACAGGTTCTGCAGATCCACGCCGCGCTGGCGCGCGAGGGCCTCGCTTTCCTGTATGCGCCGGGCAAGCGGCCGCACGGCAAGGGACATCGAGAATATGATCGCCGACAGCACGCCGGCGGCGGGGTAGTTGACGGCGCCTGCCGGTCCGGTCAGTTGTGCGAATACCTGTTCGCCGAGGATCCCGAACGTGGCCGTTGCGCCCAGGATTGCCGGGACCTGTCCGGGCAGCACCAGGCTGCCCGCGCCCACGAAGACGATAAGCAGCCCGCCGAGGCCGCTGCTGATACCACCGCTCGTGTGCATGAGCGCGACGACAAGGACAATGTCGACGAGCATCTGGATCGCAGCCTGCAGGTTGGCCTTCGCCCAGCGCTGCCGTAATGAAGTCGCGAAAATGATGGCCAGCAGCAGGTACACCGTAGCCAACGTGGCGAACGGTATCGGGTAGCTGTCGCCGAAGATGCGTGGGTCACCGCTCATGAAAAACAGGCCCAGCAGCAGCGCCGCCACGAGCAGCCGGAATACGTTGAGCGTGATGAGTACGCGCCAGGAAAGATCCGGCTCCTCGACGGCTTTCTGCAGCAATGCCTCGCGGCTCATGCGTATCGTCTGTTTGCCGAGTTTGTCGGTGCTGGCCTGATCCATGGGCGGATTATCGCGGATTTGCGCCAATATTGCCTTGCACAGGTCACGTTGCTTTGCGTCCGCCGCCGGATTCCGACAGAATACGGCAGCCTGTTACAACAACAACATCGACAATCCAATGAACCTTCACGAATACCAATCCAAGCGCCTGTTTGCGAACTACGGCATCCCGGTGCCGCGCGGCATTCCGGCCGAGACCGCCGACGCCGCAGTCGCCGCTGCGGAAGAACTGGGAGGCGAGCTTTGGGTCGTCAAAGCCCAGGTACATGCCGGCGGACGCGGCAAGGCCGGCGGCGTCAAGCTAGCGCGCAGCACCGACGAGGTGCGCGAGCATGCGGAAAGCATGCTCGGCACCCGGCTCGTCACCCACCAGTCCGGGCCCGAAGGGCTGCCGGTCAACGTCGTCTACGTCGAGGAGGGCTCCGACATCGATCGCGAGCTGTATCTCTCGATGCTCGTCGACCGCGAGGTCAGCCGCGTGGCGTTCATCGCTTCGGCTGCGGGCGGCATGGACATCGAGCAGGTTGCCGCGGAGACACCGGAAAAAATCTTTACGATCGCCATCGCGCCGGACGCCGGACTTCAGGACTACCAGGCGCGCCAACTCGCATTCGGGCTCGGTCTCGACAAGAAGCAGATGCGGCAGTTCGGAAACCTGATCAAGCGGCTCTATGCCCTGTACCAGGAATGCGATGCCAGCCTGGTGGAGATCAATCCACTGATCACCACGGGCGCGGGTGACGTGCTGGCACTCGACGCCAAGATCAACATCGAGGGCAACTCGTTGTATCGGCAGCCCGAGATCGTGAAGATGCGCGACCTTTCGCAGGAAGACGAGCGCGAGCGCGAAGCGGCCGAGCACGATCTCAATTACGTATCGCTGGACGGCAATATTGCGTGCATGGTGAACGGCGCCGGGCTTGCCATGGCGACCATGGATATCATCAAGCTCCACGGCGGCACGCCGGCGAATTTCCTCGACGTCGGCGGCGGTGCCACCAGCGAGCGCGTGACGGAGGCCTTCAAGCTCATCCTTTCCAACGAAAACGTTGCCGCGATTCTCGTCAACATCTTCGGCGGTATCGTGCGCTGCGACCTGATCGCGCAGGGCATCGTCGCGGCCGCGAAAAACGTCGGTGTCGAGGTGCCCGTCGTCGTGCGGCTCGAGGGCACCAACGTCGAGCAGGGGCGTGCGCTGCTCAAGGAAAGCGGCTTCGACATCATCACGGCAAACGACCTCGCGGATGCGGCCAAGAAGGCTGTGGCCGCTGCGGGCTGACGGATAGAGCAATGAGTATTCTGGTCAACAAGAACAGCAAGATCATCTGCCAGGGCATCACTGGCAACCAGGGACAGTTCCACACCGAGCAATGCATCGCATACGGCACCCAGGTCGTGGGTGGGGTGACGCCAGGCCGGGGCGGCGAGGAATCTCTCGGCGTGCCCGTGTTCAACACCATGCGCGAGGCGGTCGCGGAAACCGGCGCAGACGTCAGCATGATCTACGTGCCGGCAGCGTTTGCAGCTGACGCCATACTCGAGGCGGCTGATTCGGGAGTGGGTCTGGTCGTCTGCATCACCGAGGGTATCCCGGTCATGGACATGGTCAAGGTCAAGTCCGCGATGAGGGACTTCAATTGCCGCCTGATCGGCCCCAATTGCCCCGGCATCATCACGCCGGAGGAATGCAAGATCGGCATTATGCCGGGCTTCATTCACAAGAAGGGACGCATCGGCATCGTCTCCCGATCCGGTACCCTGACTTATGAAGCCGTATACCAGACCACGCAAAACGGCCTCGGGCAGAGCACCTGCATAGGAATCGGCGGCGACCCGGTTCGTGGCATGAACTTCATCGACTGCCTGGAGCTGTTCGAGGCGGACCCGGATACGGACGGGGTCCTGATGGTCGGCGAGATCGGTGGTTCCGACGAGGAAGCCGCTGCCGAGTTCATCAAGGAACACGTCACGAAGCCGGTCGTCGCGTACATCGCGGGCGTAACCGCACCGCCCGGCAAACGCATGGGCCACGCCGGCGCAATCATTGCCGGCGGCAAGGGCACCGCCGACGCGAAGTTCGAGGCGCTCGATGCGGCCGGTGTCGCGACGGTGAGATTCTTGGCGGCTAGTACTGCTCGAGGGCAGGGATGAACAATACGGTCACTGTTGCGCTGGCGCAGCTCGATCTCGTCGTCGGCGATGTAAAGGGCAACACCGAGCGCATTATCGAATCGGCCGTAAGAGCCCGCGACGAACTGCACGCCGACCTGGTCGTATTTCCCGAACTGAGCATCTGCGGGTACCCGCCCGAGGACCTCCTGTTTCACGCAGGACTGAGGCACGCGGTAGAGCGCTCGCTGGAGGACATCCGCTCCGCCGTTACTGGTATCGCTGTGCTTGTCGGCTTCCCCGAGTACCAGAGCGACGAGATCTTCAATAGCTGCGCGGTTATCGGCGACGGCAAGTACCTGTGTCATTACCGCAAGCGCTGCCTGCCGAATTACGCGGTGTTCGACGAAGAGCGTTATTTCACGGCGGGCAAATCGGCGTCGGTGTTCAAGCTCAACGGCATCCGCATCGGCCTTAACATCTGCGAGGACATCTGGCGCCAGGCGCCTATAT
>Ga0111166_1071_pt1 | contig 20977 bp, 12 predicted proteins | sample DeeMarSeWOR28_12_FD_80267 | JGI IMG/M metagenome (GOLD analysis project Ga0111166, IMG submission 80267) | Thiotrichales bacterium SG8_50
GGTCCAACGACGAGTATTCGTGGCAGGATATCTTTTTTTGCCATTTGATTCCTCCTTTACAATCTATATTTGTTACTACTTTTGTTATAGGCTCACGTCAAATCGCTGTTGCCAGGCAGAGAGCTGCATGAGCGCCCATAGTTGGTTGTTGGCGCGTTCTAAGCTTCGATCCGCGCGATTCTCTTGTTGCTCGACCCCAACTCGAATCGCCGCCTTAACAGCGCTAGGACGAAATAATTGCATAATACCTGCTTGATTATCTAACAGTTCGCGGGCCATTGCTTCGTACTTATCATTTTGAAATTGATGTAATGGCAGATGGAAGCCACTCTTAGGATGGGTAAAGACAACGTCAGGGACTTTTCCCTGGATGGCCTGGCGCAAAATATGCTTCCCAACACCATGCTTGATCAAATGTTTATCGGGTAAACGCATGCTTAACTCGGCTAAGTCAGCATCGAGCATCGGCGATCGTACTTCGATCGAAGCCGCCATGCTCATCCGATCCACCTTGGTCAGCATCTGATCGTTGAGTCCATGTTTCAGGCGATAATACATTAATTGGCGCAGTGGACTCCACTGTTGTGCTTGCGGGGGCAGTTCGGTAAATAGTGGCAACTCACCAGTTGCCACAGCCAATGTGGATTTGCTATATAGGAGTGCGTTCAACTCACTCGGTTCAAATATGGCATGGATCTCAAGTGGTAAGAGATGATGTGGATGGGATGCAGCTTCAAGACCACGACGAATACGACGCAGCCCGGAAACACTTGACATGCTCGATTGGTGACTCAACCAGTTAGCCATCTGCGCGCTGGATTGAACAAAAAGCTGTGGCAACTTCTGCACGCGTCTAATGGTCATCCCCCAGCGAAAGACGGGATAACCGGCAAACATTTCATCGCCGCCATCCCCAGACAGGGCGACAGTGACCACTTGGCGGATATGCTTGCTCAAAATGTAGGTTGGGATGGCCGAAGTATCATTAAAAGGTAGCCCGACATGCTCGACAATACGCCAGAAATCATCGGGTTCGAAAGAGACATTGGGCACGACAAATTCATGATGATCGGTGCCGAGATGTTGAGCCACCTGACGGGCGATAAGACCTTCATCAAAGCTCTCCTCCTCAAAACGCATCGTAAATGTTTTGACGGTATGGCTTGACGTGGCCTGCAACATAGCCACCACCGAACTCGAATCGATTCCGCCGGACAAAAACGCCCCTAAGGGCACATCGCTGATAGACTGTCGCTTTACTGCCTGACACAGGGCTGCCTGGACCGCCTCGACGGCGTCAGCCTCCCGTTCCAGAGTTGGATCTGGGCGATAGTCAATGGCGTAATAGGGATGGACGATCAATTCCCCCTCACGCCATTTTAGCCAATGCCCTGGCGGTAATATGCGGATATCCTTGAACATGGTCAAGGGAGCCGGCACAAAGCCAACCCGCATGTAATAACCCAGCGCTTTGTAATCCAGCCGGCGAGGAACAAGCGGACACTCGAGCAGACTTTTGATTTCACTACTAAAGGCAAACCCGTTTTGAGGATGGCAATAATAGTACAGCGGTTTTTCGCCGAATCGATCCCGGGCTATAAAGAGCGTGTCGTCGTTCTTGTCATAGATACAAAAGGCAAACATTCCCTTCAGATACTTGGGTGTGTTTTCGGCTTCGTCCTCATACAAATGCACAATGACTTCGGTGTCCGAGTTCGTCCGAAAACGATGTCCTCGTTCACGAAGGGTTTCTCTCAGTTGCTGAAAGTTGTAGATCTCGCCATTGAACACAGTGACGATCTGGCCATCTTCGTTAAAAACAGGCTGTTGGCCACCAGATACATCAATAATCGACAAGCGGCGCATGGCGAGCCCATAGCCCTCGTGACTGTATTGGCCGGCGTCATCCGGCCCCCGATGAGTAAGGGCCCGATTCATCCGTTCTAGAATGGATGGTATCGCCTCTTGTGAAGAGGCTTCATAAAGTCCACAGATTCCGCACATTCAAGTGTCTTCCTCGCTGCTTAGTGAGAACCATTATGTCGATCCGCGCTCTTTTGATCTCCTAAAAGAAGATCAATATATTGCCCGACAATCGTCTCTAGGGTAAAGGGTTGCCAGCTTTCCGGCGAAGGTGGAGGAACTTCTCCGTCCAATAGTGCCACCAGCGCGTCGGACAGCGCTACATGATCACCAACCGGTACCAGCCGGCCGTTCTCCCCATTTTTCAATATTTCTCGCGGGCCGCTTGGGCAATCCGTGGCCACGATGGGTACACCACAATACAGAGCCTCCATAAGAACTGTCGGCAGACCTTCCCACAAAGATGATAGGACAAATGCCGAGGCACGCTTCATGTAGGCAAAGGGATTCTCGACGAATCCGGGTAAGCTGACATCTTGCCCCAAGTCCAGTTGCTGTATCAATGCTTCAAGCATCTGGCGCTCTGGACCTTCACCAAGGATGAGGAGGCGTGCAGGCCGGGACTGCCGCAGGCGCGCAAAAGCCTTAATTAACGTGAAAAAGTCCTTTTGCTTCGTCAAGCGCCCTACCCCCAACAACACAGGTGGCTCACCAGGTTGAAACCAGGGATGGTCAATAGAACCTTGCGCCTTTTCACGCAACTCCGGTGTTACGCCCGGATTATAGATCACCTTCGCGAGTTCAGGAGGGATGCCAACCACTCGTACCATATCATCGACAACACCTTGTGAAACCCCGACAACACTGTCAGCCCAACGATAGAGATACTTGGCCATATGAGGCGAAAGTCGATAAATGAGATTCGGTGAATTGAGCGCTTCTTGTGTGTAAGTATTTTGCTCGTTGATCACTACCCGCTTGGGTGTACCAGCTAACCGTCGCGCCCAAAGTGCCACAAAGTTAGCCCGACTCAAAGCTGAAAGCATTGCATCTGGCTGTTCATCGCGCAAGTAACGCACTAGAGATGGCAGTCGGGCCATTGTACGGGCTTTGTTCACCGTACGTCCCTGACCAAGGTCAATCAACCGGATGGATTTGGGTATATCCTCCATATACGGGCCTTCTGCTTGGGCCAATACCAGGTCAACCGCATGCCCTTGTTCGGCCATTCCCTGAGTCAGGTTCAGCATGGTTCGCTCAGCACCACCGCCATACAAGGCAGGCAAGAAAACAGCTATTCGTTTTTGTAGGTTCACTAAAACATTCCTCAATTGCAGTTCAGGTAATTCTAATTATGGTTAAGTTGATTCAAGGGGTTATGACTTGTTTGTAGTTGAGGTGCTTGGGGAATCGTGGTTTCATTACCTTTCCTCAGTTCTGCATCTGGCCAGAATGGGCTGTATTGGCGTACCAAACTCGCACTGGCAAATAGCAGGCTTAATAGCAGCCACGTTGGCTTTGAATACACCCAGGTCAGGGCGAGATTACCGATGCACCAGGCTGCGAGAACGGTCAGCCAGAACCAAGTTTCCCACTTTGTTGGGTGGCGCCACGCTTGAAGTATGGCTATGACCAGGATAATAGCAAACAAAACAATGCCGACGATACCCAGTTCCGCCGCTATAGCGATAAACGAATTATGGAGCGCTCTCGGACGACCGTATATCGGCTCAACTGCTGGATCGAACCCTGCGCTACCAATGCCTAGAATTGGATGTTCGAGCCAGAAGTCGAGACCCAATCTCCATAACTCAGTACGATCATTGAGATCGCCCCCTTGAATTTCTTCGTCGATCGTACCCAACCGCTGAATGGATGCCTGGGGAATTTTAGAACCTAACGAAAATAGTGCCATTGCCAGGAGGATGAAAATCAATATACGATATCCAGGCTTGAGTCTGGTTAATGTGCCCAGCCCAAAAATAAAAGCGGGCAAAGACATTATGATGGCAAAACGAGTGCCGGTGAGAATCATGGTAAAAGTAATCATTGGGATGTACGCGTAGTTTACAAGCCTTAGCACCCGCTCTACTTTTTTATCACCTGCTGTGGAGGCCAGATACCATGCTAGCGGTAAGCCCATCGCCAGGAGAATGCCCGTTGTGTTTGCATTGCTGCCACTTGCAGAATATCGACCATAAAGAACATAATCAGTCTGGGACGAGGCTAAGAAATTGTTGATCGTACTCGCAATGACCACTGTCAATCCCAGAACGTATGCCTGGAGTCCTGCTCTAATAGCTGACGGCGTTGAATAGAGGTCCCAGATAATCAAGGAGAAGACAGCCATTTGAACATAGGTGAGTAAACGAGTTAATGTTTCGTCCGGGTCTATACTCCACAAAACGCTTAATGCATTCCATAAGATGAAAAGGAATATAAAGACGTGAATAGGCGCGATCTTACGAAATTTGCCAGTTACCAAAACAGTAAATAGCCAAAATGCTCCAACGAAGATTCCCAAGAAGCGACTTACTGAGCCAAAGCCCGGAATAACAACTAACGTTTCCCAGGGTATCATGAAGATTACAAGTAACGATAACCAATATGTGACAGTCCGCATTGGCGTTGTTCCTGCAAGTTGAAAGCCTTCGATTTCTCGAAGCAAAAGATGGTCAGTGCCGTTGAATTTCGATCGGGTTCATTCAGTTCCGCGCCGTGGCAACAACCGTGCGTACCCGCTGAACGACTTGTTTCTGTTGGTCGCGCGATAGCCCAAGCAGAAATGCGAATAGAGACAACACGCCGAACGTCACAGCTACAGAGAGTATAAAACTGAACCATGTATCTACATTAATCAAGGTACCACCGTAAATTAAGTCTTTCAACTTCCATACTAAATAAAAGAGCAAAATGGAGATCAATGTAGGCCTCAAAGCCGCTTTAACCTGTGTATGCAGTGATGTGCCAAAGAAACGCCCTAACAGCAGCGGATAGGCCAAGCTCAGGATAGAACGCCCGACAATAAGGCCTAACACCATGCCCGTAATTCCAGCCTGGAAATATCTAACCAGCACGTAAGCAATACCTACCGACACAATCGCTGACAATAGCCCAAGGAGCACCTTACGCGATAGGTCAAGCGTAAGGTCAATGATATTTGCATCATTCCGAATCAGTACAAATTGGGCGGTAAGCACCAAGATCAGGAGGCTTGGAAGAGAGCCCGCATAGCGCACTTCGCCCACCCAGATATCAACGAAGGCCTGGTTCCACAGGAGAATTGTTGATCCGATAACAGTCAGTATCAACCAGGTGAGCATCATGATCTCACCCCGCACGCGCGCAGCCTTCTCTAAATCGCCAGACCCAATGATCCCCCCTAAACCAGGCGTGATGCCAAAAACTACGATGGCTACAAAACTCACCATTGTTTCTGGTGCGTATTTGGTGATGGCGTAGGCGGTCACGGATTCAGCTGAAGCAAAAACGCCCAATATCACGAGATCACTCGCCTGCATCAATTGCATGACCAGACGCCAAATCAGAAACCACCCGCTCAATCCGAAAAAACTACGTACTTCCTCCTTGGACGGCTTTGCCAAACCAAACCATGACACATTACTACGCACCACGGACAAATAGAGTAATCCGGTCAATGAAGTGGTAATCAGAATCGCAGTGGCTACGCCGATCAAACCCAAGTTCAACCGTAAGGCCAGAATCGTCAACCCGGCGCCAAGGAAGACCAGGGCAGCAGATAGCCCCATACGCTTGTATCCCAGATTCTCGCCTTCTAGTACTGATTGAGGTAAGTAGGCTAAGGTGGTTATGATCGTTTCGACTACCAGCACCGCCGTGACCAAGCGTATGAGTCCGAAGTGATCTGCCGATACACCTTTGATCCAAATTGGGGCAAACCATACCAGTACGCCACCTAACGTCGATAGAAGTGGGAGAAAAAGGAACCAAACGATAATGGCGCTAGCAACGTTGCGTCGCTTTGCTTCGTAATCAGTCGAGTGTTGCAAATTGGCCGTGGTCCACTTAAGGGCCTGAGAGGGTCGACCAGTGGCTGCGGTTAGGTAGCCGGTCATGCTCCCCAACGTTCTGAAGTTACCATAGAAGGCGTCGCCTAAACCAGCAACGAGAAACGGTGTGACAACGAAACCGACCAGTAGACGAGCACCATAGTCTAAGGCTGCCGCTAAAGCATTTAGATATGCCTTCTGCGTCAGATTTTGACCGGATAGTAATCTTGAAATGACTTTGAGATTCTTCGCTAAATTGAGTGTTGTCAAGATGTCAACCTATATTGACCAAAATAATTTCGCCATGCCGAGCAAAAGCACTTGCTAACCGCTGGACATTATAACTGATTAGACAGTAGTTAACGGAATGACCGCTGTGGTTGATAGTACAATCTTCGGTGGGAGTCATTGGTTCGTTCTTGCTCGAATGGAATCCAGTCACTTGTCTCGGCGTAACGTGCATCGAGCCGTGTCTTAAGGTCTTCGCAAACCTCTTGGACGCGCTGTTCAACACCCGGCCATGAGTGTTTACCAACAGAGCTAGCGAAAACATCACTGATAATCGCGGGATCATAAGGGAAACCTATGAAGTCGAAAATCCTGCGGAATGATCTCTCTTTGTTCAGGACAGTATCCTCATACTGAACGAGCAAGACGCGCGGATCCTTGTCAAGGTCAAGGTCAAAGAAGATCTGGTTGCGCATGTACCAATAGAGACAGGCACCACTCTCGCTAGAGAGATCGTCGTGAAAAAGCTCGCTGAAGAGCCTGATTGTATCGGGGCTTATGCGATTGCCGCGAGCACCAAGCCTTTCGGGCTCACCTTGGGCAACTAATCGGACGAGGTCATTCATATGATCCCAGTTGCGGACGGACGAATTCGCGGCATCTTCAAAGCGACGATAGACCCAAAGTGCCATCGCGCCGTTAAACCGCTCAAGAATATTGTCGGCGGACTGAGAGTCTAGAATGCTGCCAAAGCATACGATTGGGGCTGGTGAGAGACGGATAAGCCACTTGATGAGCCAGTCTGGCCGAAGGTAGTAACTGTTGAAGGCTGGACTGAACTCGCTCTCCCGATAGTCCCAGCTGTGAGGTGAACGACCGATGGCCTCACACACCATTTGGGTCCCGGAGCGATTGGAGCCAAAGATAAAGACTGGGCTCTTCGCCATGGTTGGGTGTGCCGTTTGTTGTACGCGTAGCCATTTGCGCCCACGCTCAAGGGATGACTGTGTACGGTAAACCAGTTTCTCGCCAGTCATACCTTTGAGCGACTTGAGAATCCGTCCACGCCTCACTGCTCGTTCGGCTTCGCCCCACGGCTTATGTATCTGATTTTGCTCCGGAAAACCATGAAGGTTAGTAGGCGATTTATCGTTCATTCAACCAGCTCCTTCCTGCTCTAAGATCAACCAGTGTCATTCTCCACATATGCTGATGTCTCCCGGTATAACTATTCATTCGCTACAAAAACCTGCTCACCTCTTGCAATGGCATCGAGGATAATCCGTGATATTTCAGGCCGCATGAACCAGCTCGGTGGTTGTTGCCCTATTTCAAACAATCTCCTTGCTTGCGTACCACTAATCTCTATTTTTTCTTCATTCCCATGTTGGTTGGAATAGCCGTTCTTGTGGACATAACTGCGTGAGGTCTTTGAATAAAACACCTCATCAAACTTCACTGCTACGACTCCGATTTCAGGGAATTCATCGAATATTCGATGTGAAGCCTGAGGATCATAGAAACTGCCTACCCCAGTATGATCCCGGCCGACAATGAAATGGCTACAACCGAAGTTTTTCCGGCATAAGGCTGTAAATAGGGCTTCTCTGGGGCCTGCGTACCTTGAAAATGTCGAAAACGCGGCGAGAATAACTCTATCTTTGGGATAGAAACGCTCTATCATCTCCTCATAGCTTTTGATAATGTACTCGGGTTTGAAATCTCCGGGTTTCTTCTTCCCAATTACCGGGTGCAGGAGGAGACCATCACAATTCTCATCTTCCATGGCCTTTAGCTGCATGAATTCATGGCCTCGATGAATGACATTTCGGGTGTGGAAACCCAGCACCTTGGACCAGCCTCTAGCTTCAAACAACCTTCGAAGCTGCCTCGGAGACAGTTCGTATGCTCTTGTTTCTGAGTCTCTGCCCTTGAGTAAGTCAATCTGCCCGGCAAGTAAGATTGGCTTCATAGCCTGAATCATTTTTACGCCAGGATGATCTCTGCGATTTGTGCCGAACATCTTTACGGCCGTATCTTCCCGATCAAACCGGTATTTTTCGCTCAGATGAAGGATTGCCATCACGTTATCCGCATCATCCAGCAGGCCGATAGCATCCCCAATTGTCAGATCATCGGCCGTCTCTTGATCGACGTCCAGTGTAATATGTATTGGCCAGACGACACCATTGGCTAACCGCATATCATTTAGAACTGAGAGGAAGTCCTCCTGACCCATGAACCCTTCAAGCGGACTGTAGGTACCGCTAGCGATTTGTTCAACATCCATCTGTTTACTCTGGTCAAGTCTTATTTTAGGCAGCGAGCCAAGACTCTTTGCATCAGGTGGATCAACCAGGATCCGGTTGACCAATTTTCCACCATGGGGGGGAATCAGAGAAGACGATACATCTTCCAGGAGATAGTTTGAAGATGCCATGATTTTAACCAACCCATTCGCCTGACTTATAGGTTCGTCGCTGTCAATGATCAATTCTGCGTGCCGTATCAATTTGTTCAGCATATTGATGCATTCCATCGGATACTTACCGACGGCGGTTTCTGCAGCTAAGGTCAGTCCCACTGCTCCATCAATGATGCTATTGATGACATCGTGAACCTCTGCCCGGGTCGGATTCTTCTTTTCAACCATCGTTTCCAACAGGTTGGTAGCTACAAAAACACCCGTGGAATATTGGCGAGCTTTGTCAATGATCACTTTTTGAGTAAACGGAATTTTTTCGATCGGAATCTCTTTGCTCAGGTCCCCTCGATCGATCAAGACATAATCCGACTTCCGAAGGATTTCATCGATATTCTCCAATGCATCGACACACTCCACCTTCGAAATAATCTTCATCCTATTCTGGGTGATCCTTCTGACTTCATCAACTGAATCCCCTGACCGAACGAATGAGACCGCTATGTGTTCTACACCCGAGTTCAATCCCAGCTCAATAGATTCGTAATCCTTTGGAGATAAAGTGGGGAGCTGAAACTTCTTATTGAGGATGGGATCGACGACAACAGCTTTGTTCCTTCCGACGAAGCCTCCAGAGATTGTTTTGGCCACAATATAGCCTTCTGCAACAGTGGAAACATCCATTACACGGAGGATTAACGTATCAAAATCGATATGTATCAAATCTCCGGGTTCCAGTTGTTTTATCACATAGCCCGGCCTCAAGCTCAGTTCTCGTGAATTCCCGACGATTTCAGTGCCATAGATCCTGAGATCATCGTTTTCTTTAAATGAGAGCGTATCACTTTCCAGATCGCCCGTTCTTATTTGGGATCCTTCAGTGTCGATAATGAAGGGAATTCCGACTTTTTTGCTTAGGCCGATCGCATATTCCAGATCTGCCAAGCTCGAATGAGACATGTTGACTCTAACAAAGTCAACTCCTTTATCTTTGATTTTTCTAATATCTTTTTCCGTTTTGGTAGCCGGTCCGAGGGTAACAATTACTTTGGTACGTCTCTGGCTCGTCCCTGTATTGTGACGTGCTGAAATCATTAGCTGTTCAGTTTGCCTGACCAGTTCTGCCCCCTTTCTTCTATCTAAGTTAGTGACTCTTGAATTTATGAATCCCACTGCTTGTATCCTCCAAAAGATGTATTTCTGCTGGTCGCTTGAGTATCCTGGTAAAAGACCGGGATTCGTAGCCTGGCGTCTCTGCGACGGGCGAACGAAGGTTCCCCGCACTTTGCACACCTAGCTTCCTTTCTGTAATGTTTCATCCTGGTGTGAGAAAATGGCATTCAGGGCTTGTGTCATAATATCTTCCACGGTATTGCTACCCGTACTGAGTTGGAGCACGCTTATCTCATGATTTGCCAACAATTCCGACATAACATGTTCATAAGCTGACTGGTATCTTGTTAAATATTTCCTCATCTCCCGGACGGAGCTTTCTTTGACCGGATGCCACTTTTCCCGAGAACGGATTCGTTCGATAAGAATTTCCATCGGGGCAACAAGCCAAATAACCATATCGATCGTCTGGGCCCACCGTTCAAACAAATTCCCCCACCACAAATTGTAGCGCGGGTTTCGGAGCTCTTCAGGGCCAAACGAGTAGAGGGTTGCCATTTCGTAAATAGGACCCTGATCGATGATAATGGTGGCGCTATTATCTGAGTTGTTTGACTTCAATGTGCGATTCCATCCATCAAGATAAACCACCTTTGTCAGCTCTCTTAGAGTGAACCACCGACCCTGTCTGGGTTTACGGAGAATAGTGGGCAATGATAGAAGCGTATGTCTGACCATATAGGGTACATGCCTTGGGTTTCTGACATTAAGATAGCCGCCCAACATGAATTGTTCACTTTCCAAGCAAAGAGTTCGCGCAAAGGTTGACTTCCCGGCACCAGCTAGGCCAATCACTTCTACAATCAAAGGTGAGTTTGTCGACCGTGTACCATTTGCAGGTATGATGTTCATCTGAATTCCATTTGAGTTGAGTCTCACGAAATGTTCTGACGCGCCTTTAACTCGTGTCAAGGCAGCTGGGTTGATCTTGCGGGCCCATTTGATGTTTGTCTGCGCCATGACTGACGATTCTAAATCCAAGCCCATTACGCTGAACTACAGCATCGACCAGATATGGGACTTCAGAGTTGCCAAGACATCTTCTCTCCGAAGAGAGGCATCAATAACGTACGCAGGCGTTTGCTGCCAGTCAAACGACCAGATAAGTTGAGATCGAGCTCGCACGTAGTCCCCGTCCTCATCCGTTTTGCGTTGAACGGCGACTTGCGGATCGAGTTTCAGTACTATTAACAACTCGGGCCACACAAAGGACTGAGAGAAAGCGGAAAGCGATCACAAAGCACTATGCCCCCGTTCATCGCTAGTCGCCGAGCCCGAACGTAAGCCAAAAGACGATCACGTGACCTGCAGAGCTGTCTAATCAGCAAGGAATAGTACGCCAAGCCTAACCTGGTGTCGGGTTTGCTGGCATATAGAACAGATGATTCCGATACAAAGGGATAGAAGCCGAGCATACGACCCAAACCCAAGATAGCCCTCACAATCTTGGTAGTCCATGACCACATTGGTTTCCCCATATGCAACTTGCTTACTTCGAAATCATTCGAAAGCCAATCGTATAATCCATCAATCGCAGTCGACTTCCCAGCACCATCACCACCTGCGATAACAATCGTCGCCCCCCCGTTGGCCAATCGTCTTTTGGAAACGCGTTTGTAAACACGCCTCTGAATACCCCAAGTCACCCTGCGCCAAAGCTTTAACCAGATATCTTGAAGCCGATCGCGCCGAGCTTGCGCTTTCAATGCTTTTAGTAGTTCCCTACCTACACTAATTCGAGTCCAAAGCGAAGCATTTGGCTTTAGAGCTTGAAGACACCTTTCAAATAGATCTGTGCCTAAGTAAGGTAAATGCTTCTGCAGGATTCGGTTTACTTGGTTCAAGTCGGAACGAGCTAACAAATAGGATAACTCTTGTCGTTCTTCAAATGATAGCTTTCCATTTCGAATGAGTATCGTTTCCCAAGTCAAATGTTTTAATACCATCCGAATTACGAAGACAATTAACTCAAACTCAGGTGCTGGAACTCTAAATAAGTCATCCTGTACAACTGAATCAAGGTAGGGCGTTTCAATCGGGAGATGATAATTCTTGTTCATATCATGGCCAACAATCAATTGATAGTGAACATGAACGTGAACCATTCTGTCTGCCAATTTGTCGTAGCCATAATAGTCCAGAATCCCAGGCACACTCCTATCTATTGGAGCGACTGCTTGCTTAAAGTCTAGTCGATTCAGAATTCTGCCAAAACCTTGTGCATCAGCGCGACTGACAAGGAGGTCGAGGTCGTTGTCACCGCTGGCCGAACGGTCTAGTGCGTTATTGCTTTTCCAATGACAGTAGGCTATACGTTCTTCAGATAACGCTCGGCACAGCTCGCGAATGAGGTTAAGAGTCGGCTTTTCAGGGATCCCGCCTCCTGGAAGCAAAACGTCCAGGTTGTCGGTTTCTTCAGCCGGATAGTCATTCTCATGGAATGTCGGAGATAATAAGGATTGTTTCACTAATTCCCCACTAATGTAATGGCCTGGTCTGGCTTTTTAATGAACCTTCAGCTTGGCAACAGAAGAGTGATATGATAGAACAAGAATCCCAAGCTTCCATAGTCTACAATTGACCGTCTTATTTTCAGTGACGGGGACAAAGATTAAACAGCAAACTCTGCACGGGCAAAAACCATAATTGGGTCCAGAACTCTTTTAATGAACACTTTATACATTTTGCTTTTATGCCTAATTCTTCTTTCGTGTTCAGTGGATTCAGAGATAGCCACTACCAACGAAGACACTGCTGTCAATATCGCGGTCCTGACTAACGTCACAGATCCAGATAGCGACAGCCTGACGGCGACGCAACCGACCAGTGGCTCAGTTGCAATGAATCTAGACGGGACAATTACCTCCACACCAAACGCCAACACCGATGGCGTAGATTCCTTCACCTACGACACCAACGACGTTAGTGCCACCACCGGTAAGGCAGTTTCTCTTCCACTGCCTGCTTTTCCAGGAGCAGAGGGATATGGTGCCCAATCCATAGGCGGTCGAGGTGGTGATGTTATTGAGGTTAGAAACTTGAACGACAGCGGACCAGGCAGTTTGCGGGCTGCCGTCGAAGCCGAGGGGCCAAGGATTGTTGTTTTTCGGGTTGGAGGAACCATTGAGCTGCTATCCTCCATAGAAATCACCAATCCCTATATCACTATCGCTGGGCAAACGGCACCTGGAGGAGGTATTGCGATCAGAACACATCCGACAATGGATGATGCGCCTATATATGTTTCGACGCAACATGTGATAATTCGCTACATCAGGGCTCGCCCCGGACCAAGCACGGAACTATCACAAAACATAGATGCTCTCATCATTGGGAGAGAGGCCAAACACATTATTGTCGACCATTGCTCGTTCAGCTGGTCCACTGACGAGACAATATCTATATGGTACGATGCCAGCGACATCACGATCCAATGGTCCATTATTTCTGAAGCACTGTTAAACAGCACCCATAACGCCGGCCCGCAAGGCTATGGTGTATTGATTGGTGATCAGAGCACACGTATCTCATTTCATCACAATTTACTGGCCCACAATCATGGGCGCAATCCGCGTGCCACAAACGGCGATATTGATCTGGTCAACAATGTCATTTATAACCCTGGAAGTACGCCCTCCAGACTTTTCGGTGATGCCATCAACGGCAACGTAGCAAGCGATCGCTTCAATTACGTCGGAAACTACATCAAGCCCGGACCAGATAGTACCTTTGATTACGAAGTCAAGTTGGAATCCAATGACGGCTCGGCTTTTAGCACATTCCTGGCCAACAATATAGGACCAAATCGTCCTGATGAAACTGTCCCAGATCAAGAAATAGTCCATCCAGACGGACGAGGATTCATAGTTGATACCAGGTTTGATGCGCCTTTTGTCACGACGTACACCGCTTTGGACGCTTATGACCACGTATTAGCGAGTGCCGGAGCGACCCTTCCGCTGCGTGATCCTGTCGATGAACGAATCATCAATGAAGTTGTTAGCAGCTCGGGCAAAATCATAGACGATCCATCTGAAGTTGGCGGCTGGCCATACTTGGATTCAGGCATTCCTTCAGCTGATAGCGATCATGACGGCATGCCCGATACGTGGGAGAATTTGTACGGGTTTAATCCTTACGATCCTACAGACGGGCCGAAAGATGCCAATGCGGATGGCTATACAAACATTGAAGAGTTTCTCAACGGGACCTCACCAAATTCCGAAGGTAACCGTACATTCGTACCAATTTTACTGGGAAAATCCTGAGGATAAAATTTTTGAAGCCGAGAACCTTTGAGGGACTCTCAGTTAGACCTGAGCCATCCAACCCCGACCATTCCAGGTTGTTCCCACTCGCATACTACTAGTGGTGTTCTGTAGGTGGTTTGCGGTAGCTTTTCCCATTGGGTCTGCAAACTGCGGTCGATAGCTTGGGGCAATTACTTGCATTTTTCTGATGGCATCCTCAAGCTGACGCCTCTGGGCTAGATCGATTAGCTCGGCAACTTCGTTGTAAAGTGATCGGTTATCAATGGCACTACTGTCTACGGCAACGAAAACCTTCTCATGTATAGTACGTGCATAGTTCTCACTGCTGAGGAATAACTCCTCTCCCAACTTCTCGCCGGACCGAATACCAGTGAATACGATTTCTATATCGCGCCCTAGCTTGAACCCGGAGCGACTGATCAGCTTGGTAGCCAGATCCAGAATAGGTATTTGCTCACCCATATCAAGGGTGAAGACTTGTCCTCCGCTTCCCAGAGCACCGGCCTGCAAAACTAGCTGTACAGCTTCAGGGATAGTCATAAAATAGCGTCGCATATCAGGATGGGTGATTGTCAGTGGGCCGCCAGCCTGGATCTGCCGTTGAAAGAGGGGAACAACGCTACCACGACTTCCCAGAACATTTCCAAAGCGAACGGCCATGTATGCCTGACCGCTCTCTTTTGCGGCAGCGTTAACAAGCAACTCGGCGATGCGTTTCGTCACGCCCATAATGCTAGTCGGATTTACTGCCTTGTCGGAAGAAATCAACACAAAGCGCTTGACTAGATAGCGTTGCGCAGAACGTATCAGGTTTAAAGTACCCTGAACGTTGTTAGTTATCGCCTCGCTAGCATTCTCTTCCATAAAAGGAACATGCTTGTGTGCGGCCGCATGGAATACGACATCTGGGCGGTGTTTATCAAGAGCCCAGTCGATGCCTTTTTCGTCACGGATGTCCGCAATAACTGAGTGAGTGATTAAATCAGGAAAGGCCATCCGTAGGTTCAGACCAATCTGGAAGATACTGTTCTCGCCGTGGCCCAGCAGGATGATTTCGGCCGGCTTGAAACCGGCGATTTGCTGGCAAAGTTCGCTACCAATAGAGCCGCCTGCCCCGGTCACTAGCACTCTTGCGCCCTGCAGAACAGAGGCAGCATCGGATTGATCGGTCGTAATTGGCTCGCGCTCCAATAGGCTTTGCAGATCAATCTGTGGAACATGACTGATAGTTTTGTAGCCTGCTAGCAGCTCAAACACACCCGGAGGGCTGAAGACAGAGACACCACTTTTCTTAGACAACGCCATGATCTGCTGCTGCCGCATGAGAGGAGCGGTTGGTATTGCGACGATGATTTCCTGAATCTGAAGATCTTCTACCACTTTTGGGATCACATCAAGGGTTCCAACGACTGGCAGCCCTGCTATCCAACTGCCTACTTTTTGGGGGTCATCGTCGACAAAGGCCACAACTTCCATATTCAACTCTGGGTTTGTTCGTATCTCGCGAACAACCATCATGCCGGCCTCGCCGGCTCCCGCGACCAGCGTTCTTCTTTTGGCAGCCGCGCCCTTCCGATGCTGGTGCCAGTAATAGACCCCTCGCAGGCCAAAGCGACTGCCCCCTATAGCCATAAAGGTAAGAAGACCTGCAATCAATGGGAGGGAAGGATAGGTCGCCAAGTTGCGCGTGGCTAATGAAGCATACAGGCCGGCGTTGAGAATTGCCAGAAGAGCTGTCGAGACACCCACCGCGATAACAACTTGTGTTAGGTCAATAACTCCGGCGTATTGCCAGAAACGGCTATAAAAACCCATTTTGTAAAAGATGGCCAACTGTATCGTCAGCGCAACTACTGTGTAGATAGCCAAGGCTCGTCCTATACTGGGTGTCAAGTTCAGCCCATCAAGGCGCAGTGCCATCGCAATAATGGGAATCAAGAGTAGCGCCACGATGTCCAGCAAGAGTATATGGCGATTCCGCAAACGCAAGACCGCTGCCAGATAATCACGGTTGGAGTAAAAGTGACCTAGAGAACTGACCAGCTTTATCTGGCCAAGGAAGACGTTTATTGGACGTAACAATCCATTAAAAGGGGTGATTTGCGAGAAACATCCCATCGGCGCGTTAGGCTTATCGGTTTGAGATTTCACAGTGGTTCTCTCCTCATCTTGTATCGGGTAAAGGTTTCGGGACCCGTGCAACGTGCACGAACGACTAAATTTGCCTACTTGTCACACCCGCCGAAAGTTTGGGATAAGTACAGAATTGTTGGTTATCTACCCAGTGACTACGGAGGCAAGGACCCGAACTAGAGATACGAATACTGAATCCGGAAGATCAATTGTAAGTTTTGTAACAGATAGAGATTGCAAGGGTTTGAGTATCAGACCAAAGTTTGGTGTTGATAGTCGAGATCATGGTCTTGATCGTATGAGTGGGCTGAAGCAATCGTTGGTTGACCTCGTTGGCGAGGTCGTAAATTTGGAATCCGCGCTCCACAAACAAAATAGCCATGAAAGCGCTCAGTATAGATCAGAATACGACTGTAACTGTATTGGAGCAGGCGCTCCCACCCAGTTCGCATATCTCATAGTTGTACGTGCCGCTGCCTTTCAAATTGATATGATCTGTGTAAGAGCCGTTATTCGGCACTGTCGTAATTAATTGGCCATCCCGGTAGATTTCGACATCCACCGTAGTACCACCACTCCACGTCAGATCCGCTTTCTGCAAGCCTTGTACTTTATATCCGGTGGCAGTTAGGCTTAGCGCGCCCCCGGCCGAGACTGTCACTTCTTTGGTGACTGAATTGGCAGCACCCTGATCGTCTATAACCGTCAGGGTCACGCTATAGGTGCCACCAGCCGTGTAGTCGTGTTGGGGGTTCGGGACTGTGGAGGTGGTGCCGTCGTCAAAGTCCCAATTCCAACTGACAATCAGACTATCTGGATCGACGCTCGCGTCGGTGAAGTCAACAACGAGACCCATGACATCATAGGTGAAATCAGCGATGGGCGTAACGTTTCCGGTACCGTGCGTGGCAAAGTACATTTCATCAATGTTGATAGTGTCCAACGCAAAGCTACCCGGTATCTGCGTGGCGTCTTCTACCTGGACATAGACCGTCCCTGAGCCCGGTCCGATCTCTACTTGATAGTTGTCCGGGTCAGTGCTACTGACGGTAAACCAAGGCACGTAGGTCTGGTCATCAGTCGAGTAAGAGAAGGCAAAACTCCCATCATCGCCTGACCCGGACACCCAGGCGTTTATGTGGAAGGTCACCGACCCACCCGACGGGACATTGAATGTCCATTTGTGCTGGAGCGAATCAAAGCGAGTAGATTGCCTTCCGCCAGAATGCTGCTCAGTGATGGCTTCATCAATGCCGTCGTCAGCCCAGGTATCCAAGTAGTTCCCTACTACAGAACCCACCATGGGCACATCGCTGTTTGCCCCCGTGCTAATCATGGAGGATGACACCGTGATCGTCACCGTGGCAATGTTGGAGTCGGCCTGACCGTCGTTGGCGTGGTAGGTGAAGCTATCTGTGCCAAAAAAGCCGGGATTGGGATCGTAGTTGAACGAGCCGTCCGCATTGAGTGTCAGCACGCCGTTGCTCGGCCCGACGTCCCGGACGGCCGTCATGGTATCGCCGTCGGCGTCCGTATCGTTGCCGAGCACGCCTGGCGCCGGCACCGTCAACGGTGTGTCCTCATTGGTCGTATAGGTGTTGTCAGTAGCAACCGGGGCCGTGTTCACCGGCGGTGCCGGTTCGACCGTAACGACAACGTCGTCGCTGCTGCTCAGGGCGCCGTCATTGGCCGTCAAGCGTAAGGTGTAGCTGCCTGCCGCCGAGAAGCTGGCCGTGGTGTCCACGGCGTTGGGGTTGCCAAAGGTCACCGTCCCCGGTCCGCTCACCTGGCTCCAGGTCGTCGTCAAGGCCGGCGGCGTGGGCAAGCCGTCATCCGTCACCGTCCCATCCAGCGTGGCATTGCCGGGTAAGGTAATCGTCTGGTCGGGCCCAGCATTCACCACCGGTGCTTGGTTCACCGGCGGCGCCGGGTTGACGGTGATGACAACGTCATCGCTGCTGCTCAGGGCGCCGTCGTTGGCCGTCAAGCGCAAGGTGTAGACGCCGTCCACCGAGAAGCTGGCGGTGGTGTCCACCGCACCGGCATTGCCAAAGGTCACCGTGCCCGGTCCGCTCACCTGGCTCCAGGAGGTCGTCAAGGCCGGCGGTGTGGGCAAGCCGTCATCCGTCACCGTCCCATCCAGCGTGGCGTTGCCGGGTAAGGTAATCGTCTGGTCTGGCCCGGCGCTCACCACCGGCGCCGTATTCACCGGCGGCGCCGGGTTGACCGTGATGACGATATCGTCGCTGCTGCTCAGGGCGCCGTCGTTGGCGGTCAGGCGCAAGGTATAGACGCCATAGCGAGAAGCTGGCCGTGGTGTCCACCGCACCGGCATTGCCAAAGGTCACCGTGCCCGGTCCGCTCACCTGGCTCCAGGTCGTGGTCAGCGATGGCGGAGTAGGCAATCCATCATCCGTCACCGTCCCATCCAGGGTGGCCCCGGCCGGCAAGGTGATCGTCTGGTCCAGCCCGGCATTCACACTCGGCGCCTGGTTTTGGGACGGTGGCGAAACGCACGAAGCACTTCCTGTGTCGGTGAAGGTCTCACCGGCCACCGGAATGAACTCCCAGTCGTAGCTGGTCGGGTTTAGCGTTAGTTTCAAAACACCAGGTGCTTCGCCCCTGACCTCACTGTTTGGCACGATTGGGCCAAAGGTGCCATGACCCGCACCTGTACCCACCACAAACTCGCGGATGCCGTTCACAGGATCAGCTATCCCATTCGGATTCTGCAGCGCGAAGCGTTCATAGACATGGGCGTGACCATTCAAAATAACGTCTGCCCCAGCCTGGTAGAGTATTGACCAGAAATCCTGACCCTCTGAACTGGCTAATTTTGAGCTGAAAAGAGGATGGTGCCAATAAGCCAGTGTGCAGGTTGTTGGATTGGCCGCTAGATCAGCTTGAAGCCATTGGCCTTGGGGTGAATTGAGGTCACAGCCACCAACCTCTGAACATTCGCTGTTGAGGGCAATGATGTGCCAATCGCCTATGTCATAGCTGTAGTAGCCTTTAGCCGGGTCGCCGGCGGCCGCACCAAAATAATTAAAATAGCCGGAGGCACCTGGGGTGAGATAGTCGTGATTACCAGGCACCGGGCGGGTTCGAGCCTTATGACGACCCCAGTTGGGCTCATAACAGTTGGTGAAGTCAGCTTCCGTACCATCCGGGTAGGCATTATCTCCCAGAGTAAACACGGTGCCGGGGATAGTATCAAGCAAATCGGCCGTCTGTTCATCACCCGTAAGGGTACAATCCCCGATATCCCCCGCGCCAACGAGTACCGGCGTATTGGCGTCAAAAACGGTAATTGTCTTGGTATCAACAGCAGTCTGCCCGCCGCTGTCTGTCACTGTAGCCGTAATTGTGTGGACACCTACCGGCAGATCAGATTTGGTGAAAGAACCACCATTGCCGATGGGGCCGACGAGGAGATCAGACGTCCAAGAGAGGCTGGTCGTCAGGTCGCCGTCCTCGCTATCACTGGCCGTGCCGGTAAAGGTGATGCTGTCGCCTTCATTGAATACCGAGCCATCGGCCGGGGCAGCGATTGCAACCACAGGTAGCGCGTCGCCCCCTAAAGAGTACTCAACATGCAGCAACGGAGCCCCGGCCTGGTCGCCGTTGAAGGCTTCTGCCACCCGCTGACCGGCGGTTCCGGTGATAAAAAGCACCAGCGAGTTACCGCTCGCCCATCCCCCGCGGTTGACTATTTCCTGAATGACCGGGGCGATGTTAGCGGTTTGCTGGTCGGGGCCAGCTTCGCCTATCGTGGTCCACGGCGGAGGCGACCAGGCCACCGCCGCCCCTGTTCTCGGTCGGGACGAAATGTTCCCGTTTAGGTTGGTAAAACCTGCGGCATTATCAACAGCTTCACCTTCGATGATGAGTGATGTTGGAGTTGAGTCGGTCTCATCCACCTGGAATTGGATATAAGCATTGCTGACCGTAGCCCCTTTAGGGATATCCACCCCGACGAAGCGGATACCCACTGCCTGGTTCGTATTGCCACTGTCACCACCGATAATCATCTCGAGATCAGCACTGGTAAGAGCGACGCTCCCAGTGGTTGTTTCTTCGGCATCATCAAAACTGGCCGCCACCCGCACCTCGAGGGTAACGACACCGACGTTAATGGTCACGGTGGCTGTGTCGCATAGACCCTGTGTGTCGCAGATCTCGTAAACGAAGCTATCGCTGTTACTGAAGCCTGGGTTCGGGGTGTAGGTAAAAGTGCCGTCGCCGTTGTTGACCAGGATACCGTTGACTGGACCGGCACAGCCGGTGGCACAATTGGTGTTGGCCAAAGCCGGATCCAGGTTGTTGTTCAAATCGGTATCGTTGACCGCCACGTCAATGGTTACTGGCGTATCTGTGGCGGTGCCAACCTCGTCATCATTAGCCACCGGCGCTACATTCGTGCTCGGCGGCAGGGTCATCTCATACACTGCGCCGTCATTTTCGTTTGGATCCGTATCGTTATCCACCCCCCGGGCAGCGATATAGATGTTCATCACATTAGGGTCTAAACTGCTCGGGGCGTAGGCCAAGCCAGCTGCCGTCCTAGGATCCGCAGCCGACAGATCAATCGTTTGCAACAAGGTACCATCGGTCGTTACCTCAAATATCGTATCGATGCCATTGACAGGGTCACCAATCATGAACAGATTGCCGTTGTCGGGGTTAAAGGCGATCCCTTCAGGGTCGAGTAACCCAAAGCTCGACGTGTCAAAATTCGTCACGTTATCATCGCCCGCCGGCGGCACCCCGTCGAAGTTGCCGTTCGCGCCAGGATCAACCTGGTAAACTTCCGCATTGACCCCATCTACGATGAAGAGAAACCCCAGCCCGCTTGC
>Ga0111166_1018_pt1 | contig 20769 bp, 10 predicted proteins | sample DeeMarSeWOR28_12_FD_80267 | JGI IMG/M metagenome (GOLD analysis project Ga0111166, IMG submission 80267) | Thiotrichales bacterium SG8_50
TCCCGCCTAGTTACCCGTGTCGACGCGATCGGGCCCTGGTGACACCGCAGGATCGGAAATACGGGCCCACAGCCGCCGGAGGCGATCGAGATTGCGCACGCTGTCTAGACGTTGAGAAGAAGCCGGCCGAGCATGCGGGTTGCTGACCTCACCTACCTTGAATTTGAACACATAGTCCGGTTCCACGCCCATGCGCAGATCGGTGATGACGACATCAGAGCCTTGACGGCTGACCGAATAGAAGCCCTTGGTGAACCACTGTAGTCGTTGCACCGGCCAGTGGTCTTCGATGCCGGTCAGTAGACTCGGTTCGCTCGGATAGCGTTCGACAGGCACCTGCGGCGTGTCGTCCAACAGTGAATAGTAGCCTTCGTAGTAGCCGTCGTCGGTCATCGCCAGCACGCGCCACAATACTGTATTGAACGGGGCCGGAGTGGTGAGCAGGCGCGTGTAGGCGATGCCCTGGTCCTGCAACGAGCTGCGCGCCACATTTTCCACGTAAAGCTTTGCCCCCAGACTCCAGCCCAGATAGACCGTGCTGAGAACAAGGCCGACAGTGTTCCAACGATGGCCACGCAGGGTTGAGCGTGTCAAGACCAGGGCAGCGAGCACGCCAACAACGAGCGGCAGCGTGTAAGCCGGATCGATGATGAAGATCGTCGACCAGGTCATCGGCGTGGCGTTGAAGGGCCAGAAGATCTGCGTGCCGTACACCGTAAAGCTGTCGAGCAGGACGTGCGTGGCAAAGACCAGATAGCCCAGCGCAAACCAGCCCGTGCGCTGAGCCCGGGTCTGTGGATGCAGCTTGAGAATCAGCCAGACGAGTAGCGGCGTTAGCGCCGCGAGGACGAACAGCGAGTGGCTCGCGCCGCGGTGATAGGTAAAGTCCCGCACCGCGTCGCCGAGTGGAATGAAGACATCCAGATCAGGAAGGGTGCCGCATACTGCGCCCCACAGAATGGCACGATTGCCAACCTTGCGGCCCAGCGTGGCTTCGCCGACTGCGGTGCCGAGAGCGAGCTGTGTGAGGGAATCCATCGTCTGTGATCAGCTTCGCGATTCCTGCGGCCCTAGCCTTGGCTCGGACTCTGGGCTTGGGATGGCTCAGTTACCGATCTTCGACCGGCTTGATGCCAAAGTGTTCAGGCCTGCTTCGTACGGTATGTTGCCGCGGGCTACGCGACAAGATGGCATCTCGCCCCACGAAGTTCAAAGCCAGTCAGTCAGCAGGACGCCCAGGCCAATGGTGTTGGAACTCTCGTTGTACTGGATCAGGCTTTCGCCGTAGCCGTTGAAATACTGAGCGTAGCCGCGAATATTTCGGAAAAGGGGAAATGTATAGTCGAGCTGAATCGAGCCGCGGTTGTCACTGAATTGCAGATTATTGCGCAGCGTTGCGGCAACGGTGTGCTTGCTCAGCGTATAGGCGACCACGATATCGCCGCGGCCGATGTACTCCTCGATGTCAGGGTTGTCGTCCTTTTCCTCGGATTCGGGTATGCGATACCACAGTCGCAGCCACGTGGCGGTCCGATCTGTTTCGAACAGTGCGCCGGCGACAAGGCGATTCCAACTGCGCGAGAGGGGCTCGGTGCGACCATTGGATTGGTGGTTGAATCCGAGTTGCATACCACGCGCGCGCATACCGAGAACTCGGTAGTCGGTGCGGTACAGAAAGAAGACTTCCGGTTCATAGTTGGTTTCTCGAAACGGGGCTGAGAGATCGGTGTTGTAGACCTGCCAGAAGGCAAGCTGAGTGTAGGCGAACCACAAATCCAGGTTGTGCTTGACGATATCTTCGCCCAGCTTCACTTTGAAACTGATCTGAAACTTGGCCTCCACCGGATCGAGCGTTTCGTCGGGAGGCAGGTCGACATAAATGTCATCGTCGAACAGGGTGTTGTAGCTCGCCAAGAGGAAATAGTTGGGTTTGTAAGGCGTAATGGCCCAACGTCCACGCTGCGTCGCCTGTTCGAGCTCCCAGCGATCCGACAAGGCCGTCATCTGGGGCTCGTCTTCGAGCAGCACCGGGGCAGGCGAGGCGGCCGCCGCGGCGTCATAACAGCCTAACCGTTCGGCATCATCCGCAATTGCGGTGCACTCCTGCATGGTCGGTGCCGACGACGCTGGCGCCGACGCGGCGAGCAGAAGCAAGCCAAAGCTGATGGGAGCGACGCGCACGGGAAATTTGGAATCCAAAGAGGTGCAGGGTTGAATTGCGACTTGACGGTACCCGGGGCATGGTAGCACAGAAGGGGCGGGTCGCGCCCGGCTTGTGGTTCGGATGAGGCGTGAGCCGATACCCGGGGGGTGCGCGAAGTGTATACCCGCAGGGTGCCACGTCTGGGCTACGTTGATTGGAGTGACGCGAGAGCCGACAAGGGGCGAAGTATATGGCACGAGTATGTAGCCTGGACGAAGTAGGCGAGAGGCTACGCAGTCCGGGGACAGAGGTGAATGCGCGAATTGTGCTGAGATGTGGCCCTGATTACTTGCGCTTCGCTGAGTCTATTCGCTCAGGGTGCTGCGTCCAGGCTACATTGAGCCCAGCGCCGCCGCTTCGATGACTTGGCCAAAACTGATGCCAGCATCGTTGCTGGGAATGATCTCGCCGAGCAGCGGAACAAAATCTGCGTTGTGTAGCAGCGCGAGGGCTTGCTCGGCGAGTAAGCGATTCTGAAATACGCCGCCGCTCAGTCCAACACGATTGATACCATGAATGCGCCGCACGGTTCTTGCCGTAGCCAACAGAACATGGGCGAGAGTGGTGTGGAACATGGCGGCACGTTCGCATACCGTGAGCTCGTCATTGAGCAGGTGTCGCAATAGTGGCTGCCAATCACACTCCAGCAGCGCCTCATCGGTGTGCAGAATAGACAGCGGCAGGGGACGCCCAGGACCCTGGGCCGCCGCCTCGAGCAACATCGGTCCCTGTCCTTCGAAGCTGGCGTTGTCGATCAAACCAACCAGCGCCGCAGCTGCATCGAACAGCCGCCCGACGGCACTGCTTTCTGGGGAATTGAGGCTACGGCTCCACGCCTCGTGCAGCAGGGCTGCCTCGGCAGGCGCGCCCGACCAGTCGGTTCCTGTCTCCCAGCACAGTGCGGCGGCGCTGCGCCATGGTTCGCGCCCCGCCTTCTCACCACCGGGCAGCTTGAACGGGCGCATGGTGGCGACGCGCTGCCAGTTACCGGGCCAACCGAGAAACGCCTCACCGCCCCACAGTGAACCATCTTCGCCATAGCCCACGCCATCCCAGGTGAACACTAAGGTCGCCTCGTCGCTTGCGAATTCACCTGCAATGGCCGACGCGTGAGCGTGATGGTGAAGCACCTGCGTGATAGGCAACCCCTGTTTGTGGGCCCAGCGCGTGCTGGCGTAACCGGGATGTGCATCACAGAGCAGGGCTTCTGCACTGATACCGTAGAGCTGCTGGAGGTCGGCAGCGACTTGCGCAAAGGTATCGAGGCTGTGCGGACTGTCGAGATCGCCGATGTGCGGCGAGATGACAACACGGTCACCCCAGGCCAGCGCGATGGTGTTCTTCATGTGGCCGCCGACGGCCAGCAGCGGTTGCTCGAGCGAATACGGGATGTTCAGCTCCAATGGCGCGTTGCCACGCCCCAGGCGGATTGGACGTGGTTTTTCTGCAATGAGGCGATAGACGGGATCATCGGCGGGTCGCTGGATGGGGCGGTTGTGGTGCAGGAAGCCCTCGGCGACGTGACCGAGACGTTGTTCGACCTGCGCATTGTCCGTTAGCACCGGCTCGCCGCTGATGTTCGCCGAGGTGGCGACGATTGGTCCATCGAGCTCATCCAACAGTAGATGATGCAAGGGGCTGTAAGGCAACATGATGCCGATTTCGTTCAGGCCCGGCGCAATCCACTCGGACAGCGCGGCTCCCTCCCGCTTGGCACACAAGACGATGGGACGGATCGGATCGGTGAGCAGGGACAGATGGGTGGCGGACAGTTCGACCACCTCGCGCGCGTCATCCACACCGTCCTCGCCGCGCGCGGGCACCATGATGGCGAGCGGCTTGGCAGGGCGCGGCTTGCGCTGGCGCAACCGCGCGACGGCGTTGTCGTTGCGGGCATCGCAGACCAGGTGATAGCCGCCAATGCCTTTGACGGCGATGACGCCCCCAGCGTGAATGGCGGTGACGGCCGCGTTCAGGGCTTCTTCCTTATATAGGGCATTATCGGACAGCCCGCGAAACTCCAGTTGCGGCCCGCACGCCGGGCATGCGACGGGCTGCGCGTGAAAGCGCCGATCCAAGGGATCTTCATACTCGCGCCGACAGTCCGGGCACAGCGCGAACCCGGCCATGGTGGTATTGGGCCGGTCATAGGGGAGGGTGCGGATCAGGGTATAGCGCGGTCCGCACTGGGTGCAATTGATGAAAGGGTAGGCATAGCGGCGGTCCATTGGGTCACGTAGCTCGCGCACGCAGTCATCGCAGGCGAAGTAGTCGGGTGGCACATGAATCTGCGGTCGCGTGTCCGTACTGCTGGATTTGATGACGAATTCATCATGAGCCTCGTCCGCAACGTCTCGGCTGGCGCTGAGTACCGGTCTGGCCAGTGGCGGCGCTTCTTCGACCAGTGCTCTTGCCAGGCGGCTCAGTGCCTCGATGTCGCCGTGCGCCAGGATGCGGACTTGGCCAACCTGGTTCTGTACCCAGCCGGTCACGCCCAATTCACGGGCCACCCGGTAGACGAAGGGTCGGTAGCCCACGCCCTGAACGCGGCCCTCAACTGTAAACAAGCGTGTCGGCAACGGGGACTCCGGTGTGTTGTCGGTGTGAAGGCTGTGGCATATCCGGCGCTGGTGTGTGGAATATTAGCGCAACTTGGTGAGCTGTTCCCTCCTGCCACCGACGTTTTGGTATGAGAGCCACTCGCGCGACCGGGCACACGGCGGCCGCGATTGTGCCCTATGCTTGCCCTATCAGCCTATTGATTCTGTAGAATGTTCGCACGCCGCGGCAGCTCGTGCTCGAGTGGACCAAAGAGACGCTATGGCTGTGCTGTCGAAGCTAGAGATGGTCCTATGGCCAATAACCACATGGCTCGTGTTTCAATGATAGGGAGGATCGACCATGACGAAACTACGGTTTTTCTTGGCGTTAGCTCTGTCGACTATCGTTCTGTCGCCTGCGCTCGCAGTGGAAGATATGAGCTCAACGATCAAGATCTTCAACGATTCACCGGTAGTCCAGCCGTACTTTGCGAACGCGTACGGCTATGCGGTGTTCCCGACCATAGGTAAAGGAGGCATTGGTATCGGCGGCGCGCATGGTAAGGGCCAGGTCTACCAAGGCGGCAAGGTGACCGGCACCACGTCCATGACGCAGTTGACGATTGGACTCCAACTCGGCGGCCAGGCCTACAGTCAGTTGATATTCTTCGAAGACAAGCGCGCCTACGACGAGTTCACCAGCGGCAACTTCGAGTTCGGTGCGCAAGCCAGCGCGGTAGCCATCACTGCCGGTGCGACGGCGCAAGCCTCGACCGGTGGGACGGGCGCGAGTGCCACTGCGGGTGGTACGGCGGGTAAGCAGTCGGCCAGCTATCAAAAGGGTATGGCCGTCTTCACCCACGCCAAGGGTGGCTTGATGTATGAGGCAAGCATCGGTGGGCAGAAGTTCAGCTTCGAGCCGGTGGGCAAGTAACGGCGGATCGCCTGCGCGTCTGCTAGCGTGAGAGCAACATAAGCTTTGGCTTCCCGCGAGGAGAGGGCCGGAGGGGCCTCTCCCCGCGGGTGTGGCCCGTGCGCGAGGCGGATCAAGTCACGTTCGCTGTGTCGGCAAGCGGGCTGTCTATTTGCGCGGACCCATCTGGCGCCTTCGTGGGCAGCCTTGTGCTCGGGACTAGCGAGCAAGGGAGAGCGACGATGACATCGGAGCGCCGCAGCTACGCATACCTGCTGATCTTTCTGTTGGCGACACTTGCTGCGCTGGCTGGGTGCGCTTCGCTCCCAACCGACTACGAGAAAGCGCCGTCACAGGTCATCGAGGACACGCAGGACACTTTTCTCGCCACCGAGTTTGGCCCGCTCGTCGAGGTCCATCCAGGCGAGTCCGGCTTCTATCCACTCATCAGCGGTACGGACGCGCTCGTGGGCCGTATTGCTCTCATCAGGGGCGCCGAGCGATCGCTGGACGTGCAGTACTATATCTGGCACGCGGATACCTCTGGTTTGTTCATGATCCACGAGATTCTGCAGGCAGCCGACCGTGGCGTGCGCGTGCGCCTGCTGCTCGATGATTTGGACACCGAGGGCAAAGACCGTGGCTTGATGGCCCTGGCTGCACATACGAATATCGAGATCCGGCTCTACAATCCCTTTGTGTACCGAGGCAGCCGCGCAGTGGGCTTTGCCACCGATCTGGATCGCACGAACCGGCGCATGCACAACAAGTCGCTGACCGCCGACAATCAAGCGACGGTAGTCGGCGGGCGCAACGTTGGCAACGAGTACTTCGGCGGCGAGAGCCACGCAGGTTTTTCCGATCTCGATGTGCTGGCAATTGGCCCCATTGTCCACGAAGTCTCGCGTGCCTTTGATGAGTACTGGAACAGTGAGTGGGTCGTGCCTTTAGCGGCGGTTGCGGCTGACAGACCCGTGACGTCCGATGACCTAGCACAGTCACGGGCCAAACTGAAACAGCACCTGGCGGAGGCACGCAACACGCCCTACGCTGAGGCCCTGCGGACGACTGCTTTGCTGGAAGCGGGTCGGGGACGCGCGCTGGATTTCTCGTGGGGCCCGGCGACGTTGGTCTATGACGCGCCGACGAAGGTGGAAGGAACGGAAGTCACGGCTGCCACCCACATGGGACCGCGGCTCAAAGCTCTGTTCGACTCCGCGACACAAGAGCTGCTGATCGTTTCACCCTATTTTGTACCCGGCGACAAGGTGGTCGAGTTTCTAGGGCAGGTGGCGAAGCGCGGTGTGCGCGTGCGCATTCTGACCAATTCGCTGGCAGCAAACGATGTCGGTGTGGTGCATGCGGGTTACATGCGCTATCGCAAGGATCTGCTCAAGCGTGGTGTCGAGTTGTATGAATTCAAGCCCACCGCGGAGCTGCCAACGTCGGGAACAGAAAACAAGAAAGAGAAAAAGTGGAGCGGCTCGGACAAGGCAAGTCTGCATGCGAAGACGTTTGGTGTCGACCGGCAAGTTGTATTCGTGGGCTCATTTAATCTCGACCCGCGGTCTGTTGCGCTCAATACCGAGATGGGCGTGGTGTTCGAGAGCCCCGAGTTGGCCGGTAGACTCGGCGAGGCGTTCGATAGCGACGCCGGCAGGCAGGCCTATCGAGTCGAGCTCAAGAAGATACCCGCCAGCGAGAGCCTAACCGGTTTCGACGACTGGACCTTGGAGTGGGTGACGCTCGAGGACGGCGAGGAGGTGAGATACGCGGTGGAGCCCGAAACGAGTTGGTGGCAGCGTTTTGCGGTCGGGTTCATGTCACTCTTCATCGTTGAGAGCTTCTTATAGTTACCACAATTCTTACCAACCTTTCTGCAGATATGCCGTCGCGGAGGACCCCACATGCAGTTTCACCCCATGCGCGCCGCCCTGGCGTTGATCGTACTGTTCCTTGCTGCCGTGTCGACGTTGCCTGTCGCATCCGGGGGGAACGACAATGCAGCGTCGTCGAGCAAGGCCGGTGCTGACGCCGCGGCGGAGGTAGCGGCCGAGGACCCCCTGGAGCGGGCGCTGGCCAAAATCCAGACCCAGCGCAAAGCTATTCAGGACCTCGAGCAGCGAGCGGCAAATGCCGAGGGACTTGCGAAGCTGGCGTACGACGCCCGATTGGACAAGGCGTGGCTGGATTTGTTTGAGGAGGGCGTCGATTTTGCCGGACTCGTCGCGAAGCAGGACGAGGCAGCAGCCGATATCGCGCAAAGTCGGCAACAGGCCGTTGATATCCTGGGTTCTCATGCGGAGGTCGCAAGGGCGGTCGTCGGCCGGTTGAACAGTCGCATAAGGGTACCCGAAGCGGAACTTTCGGCAGCAGAGCAGGCCGCTGCCTATACCAGGCTGTTCGCTGTGCTCGAGTCTGTCCATCGAGCCTACGAAGTCTCAGTGAAGAGTCTGGAGTTGTCGCGCCAATTCGGGCTCGACGTCGCTGCCCAGGAGGCGTTGCTCCGGGAACAACTCGCGGACCGGGCGGCGCAGGGTTCCGTATTGATCGAGATGGCGACCAACGATGTGGCGGCATTGCGTGCCAGCGTGTCTGCTGTGCCCGATGACGCCGAGCTCAAGGCTAAGGTGAACGTGGCGAGCGACTATGTTCGCAACCTCGCTCTAGGACTCAGTGCCGTGCTGGACGTGATGGACGAGTTAGAGATGGATACGGCTTCCTACCACAAGCAAGTGTTGAGTGCGACGGGAGAGATTACGACCGACGTGTTTGATGTGAGCGTTTTTTCGGATCTCTTGCTCGGTTGGGGGCAAAGCATTTGGAACGTGGTCATTGAGGACGGCCCGGATTTGATTTTTAAGCTGCTGCTGTTCGTTGTTATCGTCTACGCGTTTCACAAATTGTCACGGGTCGTCGAGAAGATGGTCGCCGGCGCATTGGCAAGGTCGCAACTGAATCTGTCAGAACTCCTGCGGCGCATGGTAATCTCAATTGTCCGCAACGTGATCATGATACTCGGCATTCTGGTCGCGTTATCGCAGATGGGTGTCAGTCTGGGCCCGTTGCTCGCTGGTGTCGGTGTCGTCGGATTTATCGTCGGTTTTGCGTTGCAGGACTCGTTGTCCAACTTCGCCTCCGGTGTGATGATTCTGATCTATCGCCCGTTTGACGTCGGCGACGTGGTCGAGGCGGCCGGCGTGACGGGCAAAGTCAGTCATATGAGCCTGGTGAATACCACGGTAATGACTTTCGACAATCAGACCATCGTGCTACCCAACAACAAGATTTGGGGCGATGTCATTAGGAACGTTACTGCCCAGACCCTGCGGCGCGTGGACCTCGTGTTCGGGGTCTCATACAGCGATGACGTGGCGAAGACCGAGCAGGTGCTGCAAGAGATCGTCACGTCCCATGACAAGGTCTTGGATGATCCGCCGCCAGTCGTGAAGTTGCACGAGCTTGCTGATTCCTCGGTCAACTTCATCGTGCGGCCCTGGGTGAACAAGGATGATTACTGGGATGTGTATTGGGATATTACCCGTGCGGTGAAGATGCGCTTCGACGAGGAAGGCATCTCGATTCCGTTCCCGCAGCGGGATGTACATCTCTACCCTCAGAGCCCCGCCAGCGACATGGTCGGCGGCGGATAACAGCGGATTCGCTCAGACGGCCAAGGCTGGTAGTGCAGAGCGAGCCGGGGCGTCGAGTCGTCGAAGTTCGGTGCACGGCGACCGAAATGGTTGGGCGCCGGCGGCGGCCTTAGGGGGTATGTTGGGCGTAGCGGGTGAAGCACAACGGTGAGGCATCGTTGGGTTTAACGGAGTCCATGTCATAGGGTATAGAAGTCGACTCGCCCGATACTTGTCGATTTATTGTGAACGAGAGTTTCTTGTCATCGGGGCGAGGCATGGGTCCGCTGCGGGGCACTCGAATTGTCGTTGGAATGACAGGGACCTACGCCATGCGATGCGACTACTGCGTCATAGAGAGACAGGGTGGGAAATTGCCGTGAAGAATTCGACGATAGCGCTGTTTAGCTTGGGGCTGCTGTACGGGAGTTGTGCGGCGGATGAGCCGAAGTCTGTAGAGAGCCGTAGCAACGGCGCTGTAGAGCTTAGGAATGACAGCGACAAGGTGGTCTACAGTCTGGGTTATGAGCTTGGTAAAGACCTCAGCCACCAGGAACTCGAGTTGGCGCCGGAGGTGCTACTGAGGGGCGCCGAGGACGGCATTTCGGGAAGGGCGCCGCTGGTCTCGGCTTCGGAGCGTCACGCCGCCTTGAAACAGATCCGGGAGATTCGGGCCAAGGAGAATCTCGAGCAGTCCAGCGCCTTTCTCGCCGCCAATGCGCAGAAGCAGGCTGTGCAGACCTTGCCCAGCGGTCTGCAGTACAAGGAGCTGCGCGGCGGTGACGGCAAGAGCCCGGGGGCGAATGACACCGTGCGCGTGCACTACCGCGGCAGGCTCATCGACGGTACCGAGTTCGACAGCTCTTATGAGCGCGGCAAGCCCGCCACCTTTAGGGTGAGTCAAGTGATCAAGGGTTGGCAGGAGGGTTTGCAGCTCATGAAGGAAGGGGCCAAGTGGGAGCTGTTCATTCCACCAGAACTGGCCTATGGCGAACGCGGCCGACCGAAGGTGATTCCACCGAACAGCGCCCTTATCTTTGAAGTGGAATTGATCGCTGTCAAATAGGGCCAGCCGCAGACTGCCACGTTCAACGCTGCTTCGGGCTGCTGGGTTCGACTAATGTCTACCTGTCCACCTTGGGAGAGGACCAACGCCAACGGCGGGCCACCTTTCGGTGGCCCGCCGTCCTGTCGCACGCCTTGTCGTGCGGTTTGAGTTAACGATTACTGGGCCGGCTGCTGGGTTCCAGGCAGGGTCCAGATTAGGTCATCGCTGGTAGATCTGTAGTCGTCGATCCACCAGACGCGCCGTGCCATGGCGTTGGACTCGGTGATCTCCTCTTCGTAGTCGTCGTTCTCGAACACCCACTGCGCCCAGACTCCGTACATCTTGGAGCCGTCCGGGTTGGCCTCGAGATCGGCCTCGCTTGAGTGCGTATCGCCGCGGGCATTCATGCGGTCGAACTCATTGCAGAAGCCGGAGCCCTCGATGACCGTTCCGATAATGCCGGCGTCGTCGTGAGCGACGGTGGGATAGCACACCGTGTCAGGATCGTCATAGCCGGTATCCGTCTCCGTCCACACGACGTAGTCGTCACCGAAGCTCTCGGCACGGGTATAGAACAGGTCGAGCGGTTCCGCCTCGCCGTCCGCCACCGTGTTGTTGTCCCCGGTCTCGTAGACCATGAAGTACCGCGACGGGTTACGCAGGTCGGTATCCTGTACCTGTGAAGTGTCGTCGCAGGTCATCACACTCGTATCAACGGTCGGATCCGTGTCATCCACGCAGCCGGCCGCGATGGTCGCGGGGGTCGGCGCATAACGCGGGTCGAGAGTGGTGATCCGCATACGGCTGTGCTGTGTCACATTGCGGGCCTGCTCATTGCCGCCAGCCGCGTAGTCGTAGCACACGTGCGGCTCCGTCGACTGCGGGGTCTGGGTCACCGTCGAGCGGTAGGTTTCGCAGGTCACGGTGCCGTCGCCACTGTACGCGTTCCCATCGCTTGCTGTGAACGAGCCCGGCGTGGTCTTCCAGGTCACGCCGCCGTCGAAGGAGCGCCGCACGTAGAGCTCGTAGCGGTCGTTGCCCTTGGCGTTGAGGCGCCAGTTGGGCGACCAGGCGTACAGGAACATCACGAAGTCGCCGTCGATAAAGCCGCGGTGGCCCTTGGCGACGTCGAGCGGGTTGTACCAGCTCTGGTCCTTCAGGTTGACGAAGTCATCGGTACGCGTGTCCGTGTCGCAGTCATAGTACGCGCCCTCGAGCTCGCTGGTGTCCTGGGCAACGCCGTCCGACGGGCACTGATGCCAGGTCAGCACCTTCATGGTGTTGCCCTCGCCCTGGATGTAGCCCTGCAGTATTGGGTTGGTGTCTCCGATACCGAACGTCGAACCAGCGGTGAAATCGACGAACGGACACGGCATCTGTTGATTTGTAGACGTGTCAATGCAGGTATCCGGCACCACACTGGAGAGATTGGTCGCGGGTTCAGCGCACAGGCCGTCCGGATAGTACGGGTTCTCACCCGCCGCGACGATGAAGCTGTCGCACTCCATGTTGGTGAAGGCGTAAGGGTTGTTGGCGATACCCTCCACATAGTCCTGCGGCAGCACGATACGCCGGAACATGACGTCGGCCGGGCCGCCTTGACGCATGGCACCCTGCTTCCAGGAGGAGATGGCCAGGATTCCACTCGCGCTGTTCACCGCCTTGCTAATGGGCTGCACCAGCAGGCTGGAGCGACGGGCGATCTCAGTGTTGTACAGATCGAAGTTGTAGGTACCGAAGTCCCACATCTCGGACGTGTTGATCACCGGATAGAACTCGCCAGTTTGCCAGTAGACTTCCGGCTGGTTGAGCATGTTGCCCTGGTTCACCAGGTTCTGCACCAGCCCGTTGGGCTCAGCAGCGGTCGCCGAGCTTTGCGGGTCACCCATGTCGAAGCTGAAGTACCACTGGTTCTTGCCGATGTCCGCAGCGCAGTCGGGAGAGGCGTCGGGCAGGCTATCGTCACAGGGGGTGCCGTCGGGCAGGAACTGGTACCTGCCAAGGCCCTTGGATTCTTCCGCCGCCACGATCACCCAGGCGCTGTCGACCAGTGTGTCGCCGTCCGAGTCATAGCCCTGCAGCGAAAGCCGCGGCCGGGTGGAGCCGGTGTTGGCCACGTTGGGCAGACCATCCTCGTTGACGCAGATCGGTCCTGGGGTACCCTGGGGTCCCTGTGGGATGTCAACGGTGTCAGCGCAGAAGTCCTGCAGGCCGTAGGCCGTCGCGACTTCCTCGTTGCAGTAGCTGAAGTACTTGTTGGGCGACGGCGTGGCGCCGGGGCCGTACTCGTCCGCGTTGCACTTGTCGTTGTTGGTCAGGCGCATGGGCACCGCCATGGGCACGTACACCTGGGGCCTACCGCTGACGGTCAGGTCATGGTCGACGATGTTGACCGGCTCACCGGCCACGTCGTCGGGGTTCTCGACCAGGTCGAAATACTCCCAGGGAACGAAGGAATACCAGACGTCGGTCTTGTCGTGGGCAACCGCGCCACTCCAGCCTTCGCCGGGGCCTTCACCCTGGCCGGGGCGTAGACCGTCGGGGTCTTCCTGCCAGGTGATCACGAAGCCGGCACCCTTGACACCGCGCACCTCGATGCGGTTGGGGTCGCGCCGTCCGGATGTCAGGCGCTCGGGCTTGGTCCAGACCATGTGGGAGGACTCGGTCTCACCCGTGCGCGGATCGTCGCCGGGCAGTAGTACGCCGCGGGTGGTCCAGACGCAGCCGAACGGCACTTCGCCGGCCTGCGGGTAGCCTTCATCGGCGAAGTTGATGGAACCCTGGGAACCTGCGACCTCAAACAGATCAGTCAGATAAAGATCTGCTTCGACATCGATGCCGAGCAGCGTGGCTACGGCCGTGCGCTTGGCAAGCTGTTCCTCGCTCAGGCCTTCGTCGTCGCCGTCCCAGGCGATGGAATAGGCGGGTTGACCCTGCTGACAGAAGCGGCTTGGCCAGGCCACCAGCACCTTGTTGCCGGCGGTGGCGTGGAACACGTTGTAGACGCCGCCGGGGTAGTCGCTGAGGCTGACGCCGACGCAGTTGACGGGCGAGCCCTCAGGATATTCGACGGCCAGCGGGTTGCTGTAGGTGCCGTCGACCACGGCCTGCACCATGCACGGGGCATCGGCGACGCGGACGTTCTTTTCCTCTGCGAAGGTTCCGTCAGTCTGCTTGGCCAGCGTCTCGAACAAGACATCCCCGCTCACCGTATAGTTGATGATCGCGACCTTATCCAATGGTTCGGCCAGGCCCGAGACCGCGAGTTTGCCGTAGTTCTTGTTGTTGTTAAGGTCAGTCCAGATCGCCGATTCGAGTACCAGGGTTGCGGTACTGCCTTCGTGATCGTCAGCCTCTCCACCGCCGCCACCACCGCCGGTATGTCCGCCAAGCTCGAAGGAGCTCTGGTCCGCGGATTCGGATAGATTAGTGGTCTTCCAGGTGAGGCCGTCATCCAGGCTCAGGGCAGCGAAAGCTTCCATGAAACTGTGGGCAAACGGTGTGTTCACGACCCCGACTGCCGGGCCGTAGATAAACACGTTGACCAGTGGCTTGGCCACTTCGAGCGTTTCGACCAGGACGAGGTCGACATTGTTGTAGTCCACCGGTGTCAACAGACCACTCGCCGCCTGGCTCGGTACATAGAACGTCATCATGTCCGTAAAGGCATGTTCGGCCTCGGAGACATGCAGGCCGACATCTTCCGGCAGTACATTGAGCTGATTGTCGATGCTGCCGCCGGTCATGCGCTTCAGCGTCTGTTCGCCGTCGTCAGCGATGGAAGGCGCACCAGCCATTACGACCAGTATCGCCATGCCTAGTAACCACAGGAGTCTCGATTTCATTGTTTTACCTCCTTGCACAAACGTGCTTCTGACAGACACATAGCGGCAGACGATGAAGACAGTCGTCTCATCGCCCAATTGGAATTCCAGTTGAACGGATCGAGCCGGGGATGGGGATGATTGCTATATAGCGCCCACTCAGGCATGTCCCGATTCCCTCAGTAAGCTACTGGGGGCGACGCCATGCGGTAACGCGCGCGTCGACGCACACCCCATCCTTGAGGCAACGCTTCCCCAGTCTTGAGTGCGCGCGACTCTGGCGCAGCACTCAACGAATTGTGACGGGCCGGTGGCACCGTCGCCGGTTAAAGGGAAAGGTAGTCCGCTGGCCGGTTCCGGCCATAAGTAGATTTACGCATTCAAATTGCGTGGAATCAGCCAGAACGACGCGCTGAGCGGACCGGGTGCCGCATCACCAACCCGTCGTTTCAACGGAGGATGCATATCAAGATCCAGCATGATTGATCTGGCTCAATCGCGTCTCCTTGGTCGTGTCTTGGCCCCTTGCGGCACAGTGAGTTGCCGGCGAAGTCATTCCGGCTCCGTGTGCGAGCCTCGCCCGGTTCACCTGGTACATATCAACGATCCCAGCCCGCTGGAGTCCATAGGGTATGCACGCGTACATAAGGGCTGGCCCGTATCTCGTGCGCTACCGGCGCAGCTCAAATATGAATTTCCGTGAATGACATCTGAATCGAGCAAGCGGAACGGGGTCAAAGGCCCGTTTCGTTGACGAACTTCGCAACGTTGGCCTGCCATGGTCGTCAGTGCATGGGTGTCCGCAGCTATGCCGTGTCCGACAGGCGATGTTCTGGGACGCTGAGGCGGGAAGCTGAATCCGGCCTTGGTGCTGCGGCCGCGCAGGGCGCAATGACGAGCACCTTAGCCATGAGTGTCGCGGCCTGCCAGCGTTGAAGCGTTCGCCCAGATGACCGAATGATGACGTTGCCGCGGGACGCTATTCCACGCCGCGGAATGCGCTACCATTGGGGTACGCCCCGGTGGGGCAACAGTGCAGGGACTGAGATGGCTGAGAGCAGTGAGCATATGGCGCAGAAATCGACTAGGACCAGTCCGCGCATGCACCCTGGTCGCCGGCGAGCTGCGATTGTTCTCACCATCCTGGTCGTTGTTCTTGTCCTGATTACCTTCGCCCCGACCTACATCGCCCGCTATGTTATGGGCGATGTTCTCAAGGATTTCGGTATCGACCACGAGGGGGTCGATACGCTGCGCATCTATGTCTGGAAGCGGGAAGCCTGGATAGGACCGGTGCGGTTTCGTGGCGGCGAGCATGAACACGGCCAGCTTGGTCATCTTGGTGTCAAGATCAGACTGTTACCCTTCGCCGAAAAGCATGCATTGATCGAACGCGTCATTGTCGAAGGCATTGATATTGTCGTAACCCGCGCTGAGGACAACACGATCGAATTGAACGGCATTGCCCTTCAACAATTTCTCCGCCCAGACAGCGAGCCCGAGCCTGTCGAGGAGGACGCAGAACCCTGGGGTGCAGGCCTCACGGAACTCGAGCTCCGTGATTCCCGGTTGATCTTCAACGAGAAGACTGGCGGCGTGCTGACTGTTGAGGTCGATCGACTCCGGCTTGGCGATTTCATGACCTGGCTGCCCGACGAAGAGGGCTCATTCGAGCTCGAGGCCCGCGTCAATGACATCGAATTTGCGTGGACGGGGCGAATACGGCCTTTTGCGCAGGACATCACCCTGGCGGTAGAGGGCCAAATGCGTGGTGCGGAGCTCGCGAAACTTACTGACTTCACGGGCGACTTCGGCTTGCAGCGCCAGGGAGGGGTGGTCAATACCACTGCGCAACACGGCCTGACGCTGCGTGCGGACGGCCAAGTGGAGGGCACGACTGTAGGGCAGCTGGATATCAGTGAGATCGACTACGCCAAGACGGGTGTTTTCTCGATCGTTGCAGATCGTTTGTATACGGATCTAGATATTCACTATGCGCTGAGTCCGGAAGGTGATTTCGAGCTGGCGGGTCACATCGCCAGCCAGATCGAAGGCGTGCAGGGCACTTTGTCCGACGAGCAGGACTTCAAGGCGGGCAAGGCAGATGTCGAGTTTGTTGAGCTCGATTTGGCGATTGGCGCCGATAAGGCCATGCGCGTGGCGACAAGACCGAGCGTTGATTTGGAAGGCGTCGAATTCGATGGGCGCATCCACTTGTCGATGGCGGCGCTATTGGATGTGCTCAACTACCTTCAGTCTTTATCGAGCAGCGAGACCGTAACGGGCGCCCAGACTGGTTTGGGCGACTGGTCGGACGGCGAAGCCACATTGCCGAAGTCGGATATCAAGATTGCCAAGGCGAGCTTAGGCGCATCGGTGTTTGACTTCAACAGCGAGGCCGGGAACGTATCTCTGAACCTGACTTCCGGTACTGAATTGACGGGTATTGAAGTTACATCGGGGGAGCAGGTTACAACGTTTGATCAACTGAAGAATGAGCTGGACGGACTGGAGCTACGCTCAGGCGGTGGCGAGCTGACGCTGCGCTTGTCAGCCCGCACCGATGCGAGAGGTGGCGAGGGCAAGGGTCCCAATGGTGTCGTGGCGTTCGAGCGACTCGAAAACGCGATCGAGGAGGTCGCTCTCGAAGTCGAGAGTGGCAGGATTGCCGCGACTGTGTCAGCGAACACGGCATTGTTGTCGGGGGCGAAGGTGCTGGCACACGCGACCGACGAACTGCCGGAGGCCTCGGCGAGCGTGAACACCGCAGCGGTCAATGTGAAGAACGGTGCGTTCGGACTGGCTGCTCAGCAGATGACGTGGCAGGGAGAGGCGGAGGTCAACATCGCTGATGTCGCGGTCGAATATGCCAAAGGGGAAGTGTCCGCGGCGCGTATGCAGCGCCTGGAGCTGCGCGGTGCTCGCGCAAATCAGGATCTCCAGATCGCCACCGAGTCACTGACCATCAGTGGCCTCGATGTGTCGTTGACGAGACGTTTCATCGACGGACTCCTGGCGAGCACTGGAGAGACTGACGCGACCGCGCCGGTGGGAGAGGAGGCCGCCGAGGCAGGGCCGTCGCAAGAATTGGTGAAGGAAATTCAGCAGGCGCTAGCCGAGCAAGGATACGATCCGGGCCCAGTCGACGGGCAGATGGGCGCACGCACCCGTGCCGCGATACGAGACTACGAAAGAAACCATGGATTGCCAGAAACCGGACAGGCCACCGAAGCACTGCTCGCCTCGCTGCGTGCGGGTCCGACTCAACCCGCTTCCGCGTCTCCCGTCGAACTAAAGTTCGGACGCGTTGCGCTGCTCGACGGAGCGCGTGTTCGCTTTCATGATGCGACCGTTGAACCAAACATCAAACTGGATACGGTCATCGACACGCTCGAACTGAGTGACGTCGACACCACTGACCCGAACAAGCTCGCGCAGGCCAAATTACAGGCCAGTATCAACGAGTTCACGCGCATCGGCTTGGACGCATCGGCGAGCGCGCTGGGGTCGCAAGCAAACCTTGATGCAAAGGCAAGTATCGAAGAGCTCCAGCTCCACGTGTTTTCACCCTATTCTGCGGAGTTTGGCGGTGTATACTTTGAGAGCGGTCAGTTCACCACATTCGTCGATGCCAAGGCCAAGCAGGGTGCCCTCGATGGCACGATGAGGCTCGACGTGCTGGACCTCGTATTTGAGCCGCTATCTGAGAAGGACGCCAAACGGCTCAGCGACCAGGCCGGTTTTCCAGTCGAGACGGCCGTGAGCCTACTGCAAGACAAAGACGGGCGCATCCAACTCAATTTTCCCATCTCGGGGACGGTGCTCGAACCTGACGTGGATATCAGCTCGGCGATCAACAAGGCGATCGGCAGCACGCTGCAGAAAGTGTTCCCACCGACGCTGATCGGTTCCATGCTCTCCTCGGTCGACAAGGGTGTCACTGGCGGTTTGCAATTTGAACCCATCAAGTTTGAGCCCGGGTCCGCCGAGTTGGACAAAGCATCGCAGAAATACCTGGAGGAGTTGGCGCAGTTGCTGCAGAACCAGCCCAAGCTCAATCTCAAATTCTGTGGGCGCGCAACCGTTGCTGATCTTGAAGATGTTGCGGGGCAGGCGGTAGCGCCACCAGCAGCAGAAGGAGAGAAGCAGCCTCCTCCGCAGGATGAGAAGGCCGCAGCCGCCCGTAAAGCGTTGGCGAACGAACACGGCGCTGCGCTGCGCGAGCTCGCCGTTGAGAGAACGAAAGTCGTTCGCCGCTATCTCATCACCGAGAAAGGTATCGAATCAAAGCGTATCGCCGAGTGCCGGATCACTTTCGACGCTGAAGATACGGGCCCGCCGCGGGTCCAGGTGTCTCTCTAAGAGAGTGGCCAGCAAGTAGCCTGGACCGAGCGCTCGCGAAGTCCAGGAAATCGGCCAGGCACGCCGTCGGTATTGGATAGTCCAACGCCATTCCCGGACTTCGCACCCTGGCGGGTACTTCGTCCGGGCTACAGACTGAAGATACGGGCCCGCCGCGGGTGCAGGTGTCTCTCTAAGAGAGTGGCCAGCATGGAGCCTGGACGGAGCGCTCGCGAAGTCCAGGAAATTGGCCAGGCGCGCTGTCGGTATTGGATAGTCCAACGCCGTGCCCGGACTTCGCACCCTGGCGGGTACTTCGTCCGGGCTACAGACTGAAGATACGGGTGCGCCGCGGGTCCAGGTGTCTCTCTAAGAGCGTGGCTAGTGGCGAGCCGATAGTTGCTAGTAAATTGAGAAAGGCAACTGTCAACTAGCAACTAGATTGTAGCCTGGACGGAGCGCCAGCGAAGTCCGGGAAATTAGGCGGGCAGCACCATGCGTGTTGGACGCCCGGTGTCGCTCCCGGACTGGGCACCCCGGCGGCCACTTCGTCCAGGCTGAAGACGGGCAGCTACTCGCACCTCGCAACTAGAATAGTCCCGCATTGAACCAGAAATGCGTGAAGATACTTGCCACGTAACCCAGCGCAATCACCGGTGTCCACTTGAGGTGACCGAAGAAGGTGTACTTGCCCCGGGCCTGGCCCATGAGTGCGACACCTGCGGCTGATCCAATCGATAGTAGTGAACCGCCGACACCAGCCGTCAGCGTTACGAGTAACCACTGACCCGTAGACATATCAGGGTTCATGGTCAGTACCGCAAACATCACAGGGATGTTGTCGACAATCGCCGACAGCACGCCCACGCTAACGTTGGCCGCGGTGGCACCCCATTGCGCATACATTAGCTCTGACGTCATCGCCAGATAGCCCATAAAACCCAAGCCGCCTACGCAGGCCACAACACCATAGAAGAACAGCAGAGTGTCCCACTCAGCGCGCGCAATGGGTCGAAAGACGTCGAAGGCGACCGGGTAACCCATTTGGCCGTCGTGCTCCGCGTTGTCCAAGTGTTTGTGCTCGCGGTGGGCGGTCTTTTTGAGGTAGAAGCCCAGCAGTTGCAGATAGCCGAGTCCGGTCAACATTCCTATCACAGGGGGCAAATGCAGAAAGTTGTGAAACGATACTGCGGTGCTGATTGTCAGCAGGAACAACACAATTATGCGCCGCGCCCCGCGCATCATTGCCACCGCATCACCACTTGCCGTGGGTTTCTCATCGGGAATGGCGAAGTGCATGATCGCGGCGGGTACGAGGAAATTCACCGCCGAAGGCAGGAACAGCGCAAAGAAGGTCCAGAACTCCACCATGCCTTTTTGCCAGACCATGAGCGTTGTAATGTCACCGAAGGGCGAAAATGCCCCACCGGCATTGGCAGCGACGACGATGTTGATGCAGGAGAGAGTCACGAAACGCGCATTGCTGCCACCGACGGCAAGCACCACCGCGCACATCAACAGCGCTGTGGTGAGGTTGTCAGCAATGGGGGAGATGAAAAATGCCAAGGTCCCGGTGATCCAGAACAGCGAGCGGAAACCAAAGCCACTGCGTATCAGCCAGGCGCGAAGGGCGTCGAACACCCGCCGTTCTTCCATGGCGTTGATGTAGGTCATCGCCACGAGCAGGAAAAGCATGAGCTCGGCGTATTCGAGTAGATTGTGTCGGGCTGCTTGTTCTGCGGCATGGGGCAGTCCGTGTTGGGCGTAGACCCAGGCTACTGAGCCCCAGATGATGCCGGCGGCAAGGATCACGGGTTTTGACTTGCGCAGATGCGTGAATTCCTCCGCCATCACCAGCAGATAGGCGATGAGAAATACAACGATGCCGAGGTAGCCAACCCAATGACCGGTCAGGTCCAACGTCTCGCTATCAGCACCAGCAGCAAGTGCCATGCCCGGTGCGACGAGAGTCACGACCGATCCCACAACAATCTGCCACAGTTTGATCATCGGATTTGCCTCAGAACACCAGGTTCAGCATCAGCAGCGACACGGCGAGGAACAGCACGGTCATGATGCCGCCGGCGCGCAGGAAGTCCGGCACGCGGTAGCCGCCCGGGCCCATGATCAGGGCATTGACCTGGTGAGTCGGGATCAGAAACGAGTTGGACGTCGCGATGGCCACCGTCAATGCGAAGACCGCCGGATTGGCGCCGGCACCGATGGCAATGTTCACCGCCAGTGGCACCAGTAGCACGGTCGCACCGA
>Ga0111166_1021_pt1 | contig 20074 bp, 23 predicted proteins | sample DeeMarSeWOR28_12_FD_80267 | JGI IMG/M metagenome (GOLD analysis project Ga0111166, IMG submission 80267) | Thiotrichales bacterium SG8_50
GGTGACGGCGGGGCGCCTGCTACCCGCTAGCCTTCCCGGTGTATTGCCGTGACAGCCGTCCCGCGCGGACGCTCACACGGACACGTCGGAGGGACTTGACCATGAAAGACACGACATTCGCATTCGGCCCGACGCCGGGAGATCGCCAGGACGGCGCACCAGTGGATTACGCGCAGTACCGAGCGCCGGTCCGCGACAGGCTTGCCGCGACCGACATCATGCTTGCGCTGGTCGTCGACAAGGACGACGAGCAGCAACAAGGCTTCGACCCCTACAACTCCGCCGGCGCCTGACCACGCGCTCTTCCGCCGCGCTGCCGCCCGGCGCGCGTACCGGGGCAGTTTCGGGTACCCTTAGCGGTCAAACGCGGCTAGAATCGCTGCCCCGAAACAAAGCGCCCGTAGCTCAGCTGGATAGAGTACTGCCCTCCGAAGGCAGGGGTCACAGGTTCGAATCCTGTCGGGCGCGCCAACGGAGAAATGCACGCGAAGCGGTTGCCGGATCGAGTCTTGCGCTCCGAAGCGAACGGTTTGCAGATGTTATAGACTGGCCGCTTTTCCCGATAGCGGACATACAGTTGGGCGAGTAACTGAATTTTGACTGGCGGCTTACGGCCATAAGCGGCCACACAGGCGATCTGAGTTAGACTGACCGCTATTGACCCAAAAGCGACATTCAATAGTTGCCGTTCGAATGTCCGCTTTCTTGATGAATGGGTAGAACCTCAGCTTCCCAATCGGAGTCGCTGAGTTGGCTACATCGATAACCGCTTGATTTCCGTGGTCCTGTGACCACCGGGTTCAACGAGCTAGATCACCCGAAAGTAACCAACTGAGACCTGTGGGCTTTCTGAGTATGCTCAGTCTTACTCTGACAATTGGTTCCTCCTGGGAGTGCTAGTTGCGCGTTACCCTCAGAAGGCAGGGGCCGCAAGCTAACCGGGTCTAACACTCCATGTTTTGGAACGAGTCTCAATTGCACTCAATTGAATGTCAGCTCTTACAGAAAGCAGCCGCCCGAAGAATTAAGAGCGACGGGTGTTGAGTCTCTGGACCCGACCAATAGTGCTCATGATTATTGATTTAATTTAAGAGCCGGCTGATGTGAGACCTCGGACTCCAGGTTCTTAGCTATCTCCAACATTTCACGCCTTAACCTCGTCCGAATGAGCGGTTCACCAATAAAAGGCGGAATGAAGATATCTGGCTCCATCACTGCAATATAGATTATATGAGAACCACCGTTACCATCTGGCGACACTAGCCAATGCATACTTCCTGATAGGAAATCGCTCAACTCGGGAATTGTCTCTGCATAAATAGCGCCGGCATTTGCTGTAACGTCCTGAGTTAATATGAGGTTTTTACAGTACAAGAAGACACAACTACGGAACTCGATGCGTACGCGAGTAATTTCTTCACTTCGGCTTATCACATCTTTTTTCGTCACCTTCGGACTCAATCGGTCCGGGTAACGGTAATCCGTGAGAACGGCAACGATCTGATCAACCGGAGCGGCGATCTCAAGTTTCATCTTCACCTTAAAGGTGCGACCTTGACTTGTAACGTCCAGGGCATCGATAGTCAGCGCCATCGCATAACTGACACCGAACAGGGCCGTAGTGAGAAGAATTGCCCTTCTGCCTAAATTTCGGTTCCGCCGCATGGGGAGAATATCGCAGCGACGTCGTTGCTCAATGTCGAGAACAAGACTCGCGTGAAATTGTTTTGATTACCGCAAGATGATGGCCCAAGTTCGCTTCAGTCCAAATCAAACGTCTAGGCCGAGTATAGCGGAATAGCAGTGATAGAGCGGCCCAACCATAGCCCAGAAGTGTCTACCAATCTGCGGCTACTTCAGGCCGCTAACGGCCAGCAGGACATTCAGGCCACGCACCGCATCCGCGCGGAGCTCAAGGACCAACGCAACGCCAAGACCAACCAGATCCCCGGGCTGCTCGCCGAGTACGGCTTGGTCGCTCCGCAGACACTGCTGGCGCTGAGAGCGGCGATCCCGGACTGGCTCGAGGATGCCGAGAACAGTCTGACCGATTACTTTCGATCACTACTTCAGGGCCTGTGAGGCGATCCTCTGGCACTTGATGGCCGCATCAAGGAGCTCGACAAGCAGATCGAGCAGCTCGCGAATGGCAACGAGGTGACACGACGACTGCAGCAGCTGCGCGGGGTCGGACCGATGGTCGCTACCGCACTGGTAGCCACGGTCGGGACGGGTGAGCGGTACCGCAAGGGCCGGCAGATGGCGGCCGCCCTAGGGCTGACACCCAGACAGAACAGCTCCGGTGATAAGCACCGCTTGTTCGGCATTAGTAAGCGAGGCGATGTGTACCCGAGGACGCAATTGATCCACGGCGCTCGAGCGGTGGTCTCACAGACCAGACACCGAGATGATCGTCTCAGCCGATAGGTGACCGACATCGCCAAGCGAAGTCATCCCAATGTCGCCGCCGTGGCACTGGCAAACAAAACTGCACGCATGGGCAGGGCAATGCTGCAAGACAGAACGGATTACGACCCTGCCTTGGCCATTGGCTAAGGCGGGACACAAGGAGAACTTCTGAAACGATTGCAGTAGCAAGCTGCTTGATGGCAAACAGGTCGAACCGGCGTCGGTGAAACCCGGGAATGTCCGAGTACCTCGAGTACGAAGAAGCGATTGGGAGCTGACGCGCGAATAGCCAATTATGGCCCGGCATCAACGTGTGCCGACTACAGAGGCACGAATATATGTGCGCAGTCGTACCTTGTCAGTCGTCAGCAGGTTGCTTGCAACCAGGAGGAGTCCATATACGGACATTCGCAGTCAAGAAAAACCCCGCACTTGGCGGGGTTTATCAATCAACGATCAATTAAATGTTAGAAAGTAAATCTAGCAGATAAAGTGGCCGATTCGGAATCATCAGCAAAAGAAACTCCAAGAGCCAATGAGAAAAGACTGACAATATGCCATCTTACGGAACCGCCAAAACTTTGATCGTCATCATCGAAAATCTCTACATGCTGTACACCAGCTGAAAGCTCCCACCTCGGATGTACTAGAGCACGAATTCCTACACCAATTGTGTAGCCAGTGTCATCATCGATAAAAAAACCATCATCAAATTCAGCCCAAAGAGCTCCTATAGGAAAAATAATGTCGACATTTTTGGCTAAAGCAAAATGAGGGTTTATTCCGATTGCAAATTCCGAAGTTTCTATATCACAGCAAAAACCTACGCTTTCAACATCAATTATGCCCCCGGCAAATCCGGCAAACAAAGCTATGTTCTTGTTAACTCCCCAAGAACCAGTTACTGAAGCAGTGCCAAAATCAAAATCAACGCCGCCAGCGTCGACCTGACCTCCGGTCAGCCCGAGATCAATATAGCTGTAACGAATTTCATCAGGCGGTGGCGCGGCGAGAGAAATACAAGGAACTAGGAAAGCAAGAAGGGAAATAACTACGTGCTGTTTCATCAACTTATCTCCTCAAGGATTAAAAAAACACCATTTGCGACCTTATTGTCTTCCGGGTCCAATATGAATCTAGGGAAAGTACTTACCAATTAAATCGCAACCATTTTGATGGAGATCATTTCTACTTTAGTAGCCAAACGGTTGATAAAGAACCATTCCGTGCAGCGAAAGTCCGCTTTGGGTCACAAGCGGCCCTAAACACCAAGTCCAACTCAATGGCAGCGACCAAATGCGAAGCAGCCAATTCCAGAGATAGATTCCTGAAACCCCGGGACGGACGTCAGCTCTCAACGAAAGCGCACATCCAGGGTTGCCGAAACGCCAGAATCTGGGTGGCGGCTAACGGCTCATTAACGCAGTCTGGCTCTCAGCATGCATGTCCGACTTCTGACGAGAAAGTCCATGATTAGCTTTGATCTAGATGACGAGGGCCGTTTTCTACGAATAGAATAATGGCTATCGCACGACACCACCGGAGAAGCGAGTTCTCGGTTTCATGAAGATCAGTTTCGTCTCTGCTAACCTGGAAAAAATGCCTAATGCGGTGACGCCACTCGGCCTACTTTACATCGTTGCGAACACTCCAGACCACCACAAAAAGGAGTTTATTGATCTTTGCTTTGAACCCGATCCTGGTGCAGCCCTAAGTGAAAGGCTGGCGGCATTTAGGCCAGACCTTGTCGCAATCAGCATGCGCAATATCCAGAACAATGACTACGCTGATGTATCCGATAATCTCGACTACTACGAAGATCTGATTGAGCAAGCCCGCTCCTCGTCGTCTGCGCCGATTGTATTAGGTGGGGCCGGTTTCAGTGTCATGCCGGCTGAACTGATGAGGCGCTTGAAGCCAGACTATGGGATCGCCGGCGAAGGTGAACGTGCTTTCCGACAGCTCGTAGGCGTAATCGAGGATGGTGGCGAGGGCCTATATTCAGTCAGCGCCCTGCATTACTGGGACGGTGATACTCTCGTTATTAATCCGAGGCGGGATGGCTTCCTCGATCTGTCGAAATTGTCATCACCGGACCGCACTCTGTTACATATAGGCTACTTTGATGAATTTGGCATAGACTCTGTGCAAACTAAGCGGGGCTGCTCGCTACACTGTGACTATTGCAGTTACCCGCTTATCGAGGGTCGGAAGATTCGCCTTCGGGACCCTCAATCCGTCGTCGACGAGATGTTCGCCGCGCTAGAGGCGCATCCATCGCTGAGTCATATGTTTATCGTTGACTCCGTATTCAATTTGCCAATGAGGCACGCGAAGGATGTGTGTCGAGAACTTATCGATCGAGATTGGTCTGTACCTTGGACCTGCTATGCAAACCCGCTCGGTTTCGATGAGGAATTTGCAGAGCTGGCCTCTCGCGCCGGCTGTGCCGGTATGGAGGTCGGTTCCGATGCCGGCAGCGATGTAGTCCTTCGCAAACTCAAGAAAGGCTTTACGGTCGATCACATTTACCGGTTACGCGACATCTGCGCTGCCGCAGGCATTCCCGATTGCCACACCTTCATCGTCGGTACGACTGGCGAAACGATTGACGACGTGCGTCATACTGTCGAGTTTATCGCAGACCTCGACCCCCACAGCGCGATAATCAATATCTGGTTCGATGACTACGAGGCACTAGACCCAGGCCTCGCACAGGAGCGCCGGCAACTACGCGCCGACATTGAAGCATTGCTCGGCCAGCACCGACATGACTTCCCAAACTGGAGCATTCCAGCGCTTGGGGTCAACTTCGATGAAAAGATGTTCGCGGCACTACGACGAGCCGGGTTTCGCGGTCCGCTATGGCAGCACCTGAGGCGCGGTCACCGGAGTGGCCCGCGATCTGCGGCAGAGCAAGTGCCTTGATCTACAACAATGCGTGCCCCATTAGAATGGGCGAACAACAGCCTATCGCGAATCAACTTTTGTCTAGAAAAACACTGCCCGTGCCGAGACACTACCAATCGAACGACACAGGCAAAAATGCCTTTGCATGAACAAGTGTTTAGAAAGGCGGATGTTAGTACAAAGATTCTACGTACTTATTGAGCGGCTCTGGGAGGAGGTCTTGAGGATGGTCGCCCCCGAAAGTTGCCCACTTGCTCTTTCCGGAAATAATAGTACTTGATAGCTCTTTACCGTCAGTCGCATCGTAAATTGCGAGCTTAACCTCAATCTTGTCTTTTTTTCCTGACCACTCAGTGTTCCGGTCTTCCCAATGCAGAATTTCGGGTACAACATAGTAGCCAACAGAAGCTGATTCTCTATCCACCAGACATTGCAAATCATTGCACTGCTCGCTTACAGAAACGTCATTGGTATAGCGGGCGAAGGCGACGCGTACGGCTTGTGCGGTCATCCGCCCCGAGCCAGAGTATTCTTTCTCCCCATAAAATCCGTTGGTGGGCGTTGCGACAAGGATCGACTTGCCGGATTGCAGCTGTTGGGTTGGCGCGGTCAATAACGTCTCTTCATATGTGGAAGCACATCCCGACGCAATTGAAAATGCAACTAAGATCATCAAATATCGCATAAGTTCAACATCTAAATAGATTGGCAGGGTCGCGGACCGCAGTAACCAACCGTCACCTCGATTTCGCGATACACTCCCGTATTAAATTCATTTAGGCGTAATTCATAGCAGTGCGAAAATCATTGATTACACTCCTGGTCAAGAAGATACGCGCACCGATGACTACGACACGAAAGGGTCAATTTACGTAGCTGGTCCCTCTTGAGAATACCTCTTCACCTAGAAAATGTATTGAAGAGTTACCGACGTCGCGGAGAATCCGATGTCGTAAGCGGGGCCCAGCGATGTGTCCTCGTAGACATAGACATCGAGTTGCAGCGCGAAAGAGAAGTTTTCAGTCAGAGAAAAACGCCCGCCAAATCCGCCGGTTGCCACAGCTTCGTCTTCCGATGGTTCACCTGGCAAAGTAACGTCCAGCACACCGAACCCGAGTTGTCCGAATATTTCCCAGCCGCTGTTTCCGAAGGGAATGATGCCCACGGCATGTGCGGATAAGGCTGAAGCATCGAATGGCAATCCTCCAACCGAGAATGTACCAAAATCGGTGTAGCGGCCCTCGACGGAAAAGTACCTGAAAAACTTGTAGCCGCCGAAGATACCGAAGCCAGAATCGGTGTCATCTTGCTCAAAAAACGCGAACGCGCCGCCATCATCAAACATAGTTGCACCGAGACCGCCTCCAACATATCCACCTCGTACTTTGGCGGGGTCTGCCAGCGCATTGCCGGTAGCCAATAGGATCGATGCAAATATTAGAAGACCATGACGCATCCCACTCTCCAATTCAATCTAGATCGACTGGCGGAATCTTAGGCGACTTATGGAAATGCCGTAAATAACGGGATATACATACAGGTATGGCTTGGGTTCTAGAATTGAATCCAGCATGTTATGTAGACCTTTCAACGTAGAAGCCGGAGAAGACGATGATAAAGAGAGTGTTTATTGTAATGCTCTTGAGCACCCCGATTTACGGGTGCGTTGCGGGCCAATCGGTCGGAATCGACTACGATGCGGACCCAATGGTTGTGGCACCTAGTGACTCAACCCCTGTGCAGGTCACGGTTACCGACCAACGACCATTCGTCGAGTCGGGTGACAAGCCCCCATATTATGTCGGCAAATACCGTGCAGGCTTTGGCAATCCATGGGATGTCACGACGGAAGATCGTAAGCCGCTGGCGGATATCATGGCAGCGGATGTTTCCGAGGAGCTTGAGGCGCTAGGCTTCACCCTCTCCGAGGCGGGAAGGGGGCTAGCCATAACCATCAACGATTGGAACTTCGATGGTTGGCAGAATGGCCACCTCTGGTATGACATCGAAATCGTGCTCTCAGATACCGATGGCGCGCAACTGTACTCCGGGAACGTGAAGGACGACGTCGGTATTACAGGGACCCTCGGAGGGATCAAAGGTGGCGTCGAGCGTGATATTCCGATCATTTATCGTGACGCGATCCAGAAAATTGTTCGAAAGAACAGTGAGTTGATTACCGCGCTTTCACAATAAGGCAACGGAACATCGGCAGAGATTAGGGCTTGTAGTGGCGGACCAGCTGAGTCTCAGCGCTACCGGTCCAGGATCGCCGAGGGCGCGCTAAGGTTAGGTGGAGCTTCACTTAGGGAGGCGCCCCCGTGACTGTTTCCGGACGCAAGCCTCCTCAGCCGAGTTGATCCGGTCAGATGGTGGGTTCCAGGATTCAACTGGAGCACGGTGATTTCGCGGTGTCTCGTATCGGTTGCGGCGAGCCCGATATAGGCACCCGACATCTCGAAGAGATTCAGCCTGTATTTAACGGGGTGGTCGAGTCTAACTTCGATGGACGGAGGATCAATGCGGCACTGCAAATGACCAATCCCGCCTGCTATGCCGGTGCCGACTGCCTTCAGCCAAGCTTCCTTTAGGACCCACAGCATATAGAAGCGGTTTTGGGGCTGTGCATTGAGCCAGTCAATCTCAGTCGGTGAGAAATATTCCGTAGCAAGGCGTCCCGTGTCGCGACCTGAGTCGGTAAACTCGATGTCAACACCGACATCGCCATTTACTGCTGCCGCGCAGGCAATCACGCCTCTGCTGTGAGAGATACTCACTCCCGGACCGTTCTCGCACACGGGCTTTCCAGTATCAGTGGTCGAAATTGTGTGCCGATCGGCTGGCAGCCCGGTTACCGCCTGGAGTAACAGGCGAAGCGTCGCGCGCCCACAGAAATACTCATTTCGGCGCTGGCGGCCCAGTGTTTTTTCAATTTTTAGGCGCTCCGCATCTGACAGGAGGCTGAGCAACGAGGGCGAAAGCGCATCAGTGCTCGATACGGCCAGAAACAGACGAGATGGGGCTTTTTTAAGCACGGATGCTGGTGTGAATTTGCAAATGAACTTGGCTACTATTGTTGCGCCAGCATTCAATAAAATGGTGTTGAGATATGAAACTAAAGACCTTCATCTTTGCAGCGATGTTTCTTCTCGTAAATACCGAGGCTTTGGCTTGGACGTCCAAGCCAATCTTGAATATCGAGGACGAGGCCATACCGGCGAAATTTGATGGCACGGCGCGTAGTCTTGAGGAGGTTCGTGATGCGATCGCAGAAGGTTGTCGGGCCAAAGGTTGGAATCCGGTTAGCGATAGCGAGACACAGGTCAATTGCTCTATCCTGGTTCGCGGGAAGCATTATGCGGAAGTCAACATTCCATTTACAGAGTCAAAGTATTCCATACTATATTCAGATAGTCGGGTGTTAGACTACGATCCCGAGCGAAAACTGATTCATAGAAATTACAACAAGTGGGTCATCCTGTTGTCGGGTGCTATCCAGAATCAGTTTTTAAACTAACCCCGATCAACTGTCGTGACGGCGGAATATCAAAGAGGTATTGATTCCACCAAAAGCAAAATTATTGTTCACGACATATTCGACATCGAGTTCGCGTCCGTCGCCTACGATATAGTCGAGTTCCGCACATTCTGGGTCGACGTTCTCAAGATTGATCGTTGGTGCAAACCAGCCATTGTTCATCATCTCAATCGCCAACCAGGACTCCAGCGCGCCACACGCCCCCAGTGTGTGGCCCATGTAGCTCTTGAGTGAGCTTATTGCGACATGCTCACCAAACACGTTTCGCGTTGCGTGGGATTCCGCTATATCGCCGCGCTGAGTAGCGGTTCCGTGTGCGCTCACATAACCGATCGCGCCGGCATCGAGGTCGGCGCTGTCGAGGGCGAGTTGCATGACGCGTTGCATCATGTCGGACGAAGGCTGGGTGACGTGAGCACCGTCCGAATTAGTTTCGAACCCGACAATTTCTGCATAGATCTTGGCGCCGCGAGCGAGGGCGTGATCGCGTCGTTCGAGGATCAGCGTGCATGCGCCCTCACCGATTACGAGGCCATCCCGATCTCGATCAAAAGGTCGTGGCGCAGTCTCGGGGTGGTCGTTCGACGTGCTCGTCGCATAAAGAGTATCGAAGACCGCCGCTTCGGTAGGGCATAACTCCTCCGCGCCACCGGCGACCATAAGGTCCTGTGCGCCGCTCCGGACTGCCTCAAACGCATAGCCGATGCCCTGGCTGCCGGACGTGCAGGCACTCGACGTCGTATAGACACGGCCCTTGAGTCCGAAAAATACGCCGATGTTGACTGGCGTTGTGTGACCCATCATGCGGATATAGGTTGTCGCAGTGATGCCGTCGAGCGTCTTACTCAAAAGCATGTTGGCAAAATCGGTGATGGCGTCGGTGCTTCCGGTCGAGGATCCGTAGGCAACGCCGACCCGGCCAGACTTCAGCACGGGGTCGTCAAGCAGCCCGGCATCGCGCAGCGCTACTTCACTGGCAGCTGTCGAGAGCAGGGCGACCCGGCCCATGCTGCGCGTTCGCTTGCGGGTAAAACTGGCGGGTGCCTCAAAGTGTTTGACCGGCGCACCAAGCTTCGTATTCAAGCCGTCATAATCATCCCATGCCTCGATGTGCTGTACGCCACTCTTGCGCGCGCGCAGATTCGACTCAATTTCCGGCCAATCGTTACCTATTGGCGAGTAGGCACCAACCCCAGTAATTACGACCCGGTGTGTCAAAATAGTCCTCCATTTGGCGAGATAACCTGCCGCGTGATGTACGCCGCATCCGGCGAGCACAAAAATGCAACGATAGCAGCGACCTCCTCTGGCTTCCCCATCCGCCGCATCGGAATAGCTTCCAGCATCTTTTCGAGCGGAAGGTCATCCGTCATATCAGATTCGATCAGGCCGGGCGCGACGCAATTAACCGTGATCGCGCGTTTGGCGAGTTCGACGGCCAGCGATTTCGTGGCTCCGATAATGCCGGCTTTTGAGGCGCTGTAATTGACCTGGCCTCGGTTACCCATGATGCCGGAGACTGAGGAGATCGTCACTATACGTCCAGGTCTGCGACGGCGAATCATCGGCATTACAATTGGATGTAAAACATTGTAAAGACCGTTCAAATTTACGTCGATAACCTGTAGCCAGTCTGACTGTTCGAGCATCGGAAATGCGCCATCTCGCGTGATGCCCGCATTGCAGACGACCCCATAATATGCGCCGTGGTTCTCCATATCATCTTCTATTGCAACGCGAGTTTCCTCAGCATTGCTGATATCGAATGACAGGAGACGAAATTCTCCAGACCCCGCTCTAATTGCGTCTGCTGTTTCGATGGCACCTTCTCTATTCTTACCGTAGTGCACGGCTATTGTATGCCCATCAGCGGCGAGCCTTAGGGCAATCGCGCGGCCGATACCGGAGCTAGCGCCGGTGACGAGGATGCTGTCTTGCATATTAGGTCTCTCGTGTTTCTATTATTGCGGTTGCTCGAGCACTGCCAAGTTTGCCGACGCCATGCATTCGCCGTCCAGTTGGACGCTGCAAGCAAAAGAGCCCATTCCTTGAGAGTCGCGAACGAGTTCCCGGCATTCAGCGACATAGGCTCGGTCTGGCTCGAAATACGGAGCTGAGCACCGGAAGTGGCGTGTACCGAGCAAAAAGCCGAGCGGTGGCCCCAGACCTTGAACTCGCGCGCGGGCCCCAGCATGGACGGCGATACACTGAGCCATCGTTTCAATGCCAATGTACATCGGAGTGCCAGGTCGCACACCGACAAAAGGAGAAGCACCTGCCGTCCATTCGCAGCGTGCGAAATCCGCACCGATGTCTACGAGAGTATCCAGAAGTAACATCGGCTCCCTGTGCAGGATGAAGTCAGCGGCGGGCAGGCCGATGAATGCACGGAGTGCACGAGTTAACTCTGCATCATTCACTCTTTCACCAGTCCGGCTTCCTTCATCCGGGAGCGCACATTGTCGACGAAGAAATCGGGGGAACCTAGCAGCAGTTCAAGCGTACTTGCATCAACAGGAACCTGAGTAGTTGAGGCACGCGTAAATACCGAACCGGCATCGTCTTTGATTCGATAATCGATGATGATTCGCATTTCCCATTCGCGCAGATAAGCAGTGACTGTGACTTCCTGGTTCAACACCAGCGGCTGCAAATACCTCACACTAGTGTCAGCGATGGGCCAGAGAATGCCCGAGCTCATCATGTCTTCGTAGCTGTAACCGACCAGCTCTAGCAGTTCGCAGCGCGCGAGTTCGAAGTATTGGAAATATCTTCCATGCCACGCGACTCCGGCGGGGTCGAGGTCGAAAAAGGGTACTCGTAAGCGCACGGCTGCCGACAGCAATTTTGAGAAGTCAGTCTTTGGCATCGAAACGAAGATTATCAGATGTCTGACCGACGCGATGCCCAAAAATCAAAAAAGTTGAACCACTGGAGAGGCGCTCGGCGAACCTGGGACTCCAGCGCTGTCGCGAACGCCTGGACCTCGTTCGAATAAGTTCGACGCCGCTTTGTTCGTGACGGGCGAATCTCGTCAGCAAAAAGTTCGAAGCCCAGCCTGTATTCACCATTTACATTGAAGCAATGCATCAGGTAGACCGGACATCGCAAGAGATTGGCAAGCACATATGGGCCAATCGGGAAGTCGGCCGCCTCTCCGAAGAAATTGGCAGCGCACACGTTGCCACCTTCGCCAAGAGGTACTCGGTCCCCGGCGATCAAAAGCCACTCGCCGGCATTAATTTTTTCTTTCAGCCGAAGTGCAAGGTCCAGATCCAGATCCGTAACCTGGATGAGATTCAAACGCGATTCCGGTGCGGATTTCGTCAGAAGAGCCGCAAAATTTGCAGCGTGTTGGTCGTAGATGAGGATATTTATGACAAGGTCCGGGTGCCGATATGCGATGCCGCGCGAGTACTCCAGGTTGCCAAAATGGGAGCCGATGAGCAGGCACCCCTTCCCTGAATCGACAACAGAGAACAGCAATTCCTGTTCCTGATCCTCCATCAGGATGTCGGATGGAGGCTCGACCCAGGCGACATACTTATCGAGGAGAGACTGACCAAAGAGGAAAAAGTGTTTGAACGTTGTCCACAGGTTGGGTTCGCGTGGGAGGCAATCGGGATACTTTCGCCAAACTCGTTGCAGGAAGTCCCTGGAGGCCCGCCGAGCCAGCGGGCGGCGAATGAGGAAGTACAGCATCACAGGCACCAGGACGACATTGAATATCGTCCTGCCAAAGAACCGGTAGACCCAAACCATGATACGCAGGCCGGAAAGTGCTCCAGCTTCGCCGATCGACGCCCAATGCCGGCTCATTCGGTGGTGCGCCTACTTCTATCGAGAGCACTGCGAGTCAGCAAGCGCGGCAGACGTATGAGCATGCCAATAATGAGCCGAGTGTGCATCCACGAAATCTCAAGATTGTCACCGATGTAGTGGAAGTGCGATCTGCCACCCTGGGGATACTTCACCTCAACCGGGAGGTACCTGAGCTCGATGCCGTCCCAGACGCAGCGAACCAGAATCTCGGGATCGAATGCCATGCGCTTGCCTGTCCGACTGCGCTCGAAAACGGGTACGACCCGGGATAGCGGATAAAGTCGAAAGCCACACATGGCATCCTCGATCGCAGTATCCAGCGACTCGAGCCAGCTAAGGAAGAGGGTGATATAGCGGGCGTAATAACGCAGCCTGGATATGCTGGCGTCAAAGACCGGCTTGCCGCATATGAGCGCTTCGGGATGCCTGGTCGCTAGTGAGACGAACCGGGGAATATCCGCGGTGTCATGCTGGCCGTCAGCATCGACCTGAAGGGCATGGGAGTAGCCTGCATCATATGCGGCCCTAAGCCCGGTCATGACGGCACCACCTTTGCCCTGATTCTTGGAATGACGAAGCAGCAAAGCCCCCGGAGCCTCACGACCGAGCACCTCTTCGAGCTGCCGAAACGCGCTTTTGGGGCTTGCATCGTCCACGATGATGAGCGGCAGATCAGCACTGACCAACTTGTCGAGCATGCTCGTGAATTGCTCGACGTGGTCGTAGTGCGGAATGATGACGCAAATCCGCATCACTTCTGGTCCGAAAATACGATCTGACCCTGGGAATTCACGTCGCCAAGGCTGGAGAAGCCGAAAAGTACCTCGTGCTCTCCCTTTTTTGAAACGACAAGCTCGAGCGTGCGCGGCGGGACTATTACCTTCTTGAATTTGAGGCGCTTTATCTCCAGAGGAACGCTTTCAAATCCGTAAAGAATTCGGCTCACAAGTATGGCCCAGTGGAGTTGCACTATACCGGGCAGCACGGGCTGCCCCGGGAAGTGGCCGCGAAACCAGCAAAGTCCGGAGGATACTTCCAGCAAAATGCGTGTCTGCGGCGGCTCATCGCTTATCGACAGCACGCCCGGGAACCCTTGTTCCGTCAGCGGTAAGCGCTCCAGGATAGAGCGATCGTTCGTAACCATCACTTACCGAGCCCGTAAATCAATGATTACTCACGCCATGATTTCGCTTGTAATGCTCTCTATAACGCCATTCGCACAGAAACAATGTGCCGACGAGCAGGTAGGATATCAGGCCATTATACAGCGTCCAGATCCTGAGCGTCGTCGTGGTCGTCCAGAAAGAAATCAAGCCATTAATGGCAAAAAAGAAGGCCCAAACGGCCGTCAATCGGGTTATGTAACGTGTACCGTGTTCGCTCATCGGTATTCCCCTGGAACGAACAACACGCAGCAACAATGGGTCTCTACTCCAAAGCGACAATGTGAAGATCGTGCACAGTAGTGCATTGACGAGAACCGGGTAATAGAGGAGAGCCTGTGTGCGGCCGATAATAGCTGCTCCGATCGCGTACACGAGCAGCAGCAACATCATCGGCAGAACCATCCTGCGTTCCTCGGGCCTGATAACAGTAAGACGCAGCACGACGATCAAGGCGAGCAAGACGGCAAAGAACGACGCCGGCAGAAATCGAATGCCGAAATAAACAATAAATGGATAAAGTGCGAGGAGCCCGATGAACGCTGCGCGCCCGATCATTGGTCGGCTCACAGAGCATTCAGCGCATGCAGAACATCTCTGATAGTACGAACATCCTTGAATATTTCCGGAGCAATTTTCTTACCGGTCAGCTCCTTAAGCTGAACAAGCAGGTCGACAGCGTCGATGCTGTCGATTTCCAGCTCCTCGTAGAGATTCGCATCGAGAGATACGGCTGATTCCTCAACCTCGAATTGATCAACAAGGATGCTCTTTATGCGTGCGTAAAGATCATCATTATTCATATCGACATTATATGAATCTTGTGTGTCCAAAAGTTAAGCCAGCTCAGCCAAGAAAAGCTCCTGAAGGGCCGCGTTGAGCGCGCGCCGCGCATTCCTCTTTCCGGCGCAGACAGGAATCATATCTACTGGATCGACGGGAGCCAAAACGCGAATATCGAAGTGCGGCGCTCGCGGCGGAATGTAATACCAAGGCTCATGTTTTGCAAGAAATTGAGGTCGGCAGTCGACGACGACTGGTAGAATCTTTGCTCGTGCCTGCAGCGCGACCTCGGCTGCACCCGGCTTGAACTGTAGGGGGCGGCCCGGCACGGTACGTGTACCTTCCGGAAAGAGCAGCAGGGCGGCGCCCGATCTCAACCTGCTGGTACAGGATTCGAGAAGGTCGGCAGCCTCTCGGTTGGAAATGTAGTTTGCCGACCCTACCAGCATCCGCATCGCCGGATTCCTGGTGACCGCCTCCTTGATTACGCAGTCGACCTGCGGGAACAGGGATATCAGGATGACCACGTCGATCAGCGTCGGGTGATTTGCCAGAATCAGCTGATTTCCGGACCGGTCGTAGTGCTCCATGCCGGTAACCTGGCACGAAATCAGCCGCATCCAGCAGGCCACCTGGACAAAGAGCCGGAAGCAGACGCTGATGACATTTCGGGCAGTCACCTCTCGAGTTTTTCGGTCCCGAATGAAAAGATTCACTATCGGCAGGATCAGGAAGCCGACGACGACACCGATCAGTCCGAATAGCACCCAGAACACGGACTGCCCGAAGAATCGATAGAGGCGATTGAGATGATCAAGGAACGCCATCGTTCTATAATGCCCGCCATTCGTCTTTTTTTAAATTACGTTTCGTTGATGCCCTGCCGGCGCGTCGACGGGTAGGTCACATATGGAATTGGTAGTTGGCTCATATACGGCCACTTCGGCAGCTGGCATCGGGCTTGCGGAAATGTCGAAATCTATCGCCGCCAGACGGTCGGGGCTCAGGCGCAACGACCTCGAGGCTTGTGATCTGGACACCTGGATAGGCCGGGTTGAGGGTGTGGAATCGGTCGAGTTGCCGGACAACCTGGAACATCTTCAAAGCCGGAACAATCAGCTGGCTTGGCTCGGTCTGAAGCAAGACAACTTCCTCGAGTATGTCAACGACCTGAAGCTGCGCATCGGCGTCGATCGCATCGGCGTGGTGATAGGTACGAGCACTTCGAGTATCGGCAGGACCGAAGAGGCCTACACCCGGCTGCTGCCCACGGAGGAGCTGCCGGAAGAGTACCGGCAGCCCCAGGTACATACCCTGCATTCGCCGGGCATTTTCGTGGCGGCTGCAGCCGGCCTTACCGGCCCTTCGATGACCATCAGTACCGCGTGTTCGTCCAGTGCTAAAGTATTTGCGTCGGCGGCGCGTTGGATCCGACACGGATTAGTCGACGCGGTTCTTGTCGGTGGGGTGGACAGCCTTTGTAACAGCATCTTATACGGGTTTAACTCGCTCGAGTTGATATCCGCGAACCAGTGCCGGCCATTCGACCGACGCCGTGACGGGATCAATATTGGTGAGGCGTGCGGCTACGCAATCGTCGTAAAAGAGGGCGTGCTTCCGGGCGCGCGCTTATCACTGGCTGGCTATGGTGAGAGTGCTGATGCTTACCACATGGCACATCCTCATCCCGAGGGGCGAGGTGCTGTTATTGCAATCGATCGTGCGCTGGAGCGCGCTGGGTTGACGGCCGACTCGATCGATTACGTAAATTTGCACGGAACGGCGACGCCCGCCAATGATCGTATCGAGAGCAGGGTTCTGGCACAAAGATTCACGCAGCGGACGTTGGCAAGTTCAACCAAGGCCTGGACGGGACACGCGCTGGGTGCCGCGGGCATTCTCGAGTCGATTATTACCCTCGAGACCGTGAAGAATGGTGTAGTTCCCGGCACATTAAACTGCGAAGAAGCGGATCCGGAAGTCGAGTTTCAAGTTATCACCGACAACATTGAAGCCGACGTGCGTTATGCGGTTAGCAACTCGTTCGGTTTTGGTGGCAACAACGCCGCCCTCATATTTGGACGATTAGATGGCTAAAGTGGACCTGGCCGGCATAGGTATCTGGAGCGAGGCGTTCTCGGGCTGGGAGCAGTTTTGTGCAGTCGCTCGTGGAGAGGCCGTCGAAGCAGAGGCCAAGCTTCAGCCAGAACTCATTTCTCCGCGTGAGCGGCGCCGCGCACCTCAGTTTGTGAAGATGGCAGTAGAAGTCATGGACCAAGCCTGTAGCATGGCGGAGGTTGAGCGCGCCTCTGTTGCTACCGTATTCGCGTCTGGCATGGGCGACATGCAGATCACTGACTATATGTGCCGCACGCTGGCGACAATGCCACGTACGCTGTCGCCAACCAAGTTCCATAACTCGGTCCACAATGCGGCCACGGGATACTGGTCGATTGCAACGGGGTCGAACGCTCCGGCAAACGCGGTGTCCGGTTACGAGCACTCAGGGGGTGTTGCACTCCTTGAAGGCGCGATTCAGGCAGTCGAGGAAAATATCCCTGTCCTGATCGCGGTGCAGGAGGCCGCAGCACCAAAGCCGTTCAAGTCCGTATACGATAGCGACCACCCTCTTGCTATTGCCTTGTTGCTCACACCGCGAGGAACCTGTTCCTCGCCCGTTTGCGAGCTGGGCTTTTGCGTCTCGACAGGCGATCAGTCGGAGATTCAGCCTGCATCACTCACCGGTGTCGATCTGGAGAGAAATTTTGCTGCCAAAATTCTCGGTTTGTTGCTGGTCATTGCTGACGGCGGGATCAGTCGGTTGAGTCTTCCTATTGCGCAGTCAGCCAGCCTGGCGATAGATGTCACCCCTTCGAGAGACGGGAGCCGGGCGGATGGCTGAGCAGATGCACGATGTAGCGATCGTCGGCGGCGGCCTGGCTGGGCTGACGCTCGCCCTGCAGTTGCGGCGCGCGCACCCAACACTTTCCGTTGCCGTCCTCGAGCGCAGCAAACTACCTCCACCGATCGCATCTCACAAGGTGGGCGAATCAACGGTAGAAATAGGGGCGCATTACCTCTCCGATACACTGCAGCTCGGACAGTTGCTGGAGCGGACCCAACTTCGGAAGTTTGGACTCAGGCTTTTCTTCGGTGCCGGAAGGCATGCTGACCTTGCCGGGGCCGACGAGCTGGGAGCTAGTCGTCTGCTGCCAGCGATCAGTTACCAGATAGACCGTGGCAAATTGGAGGGCGACTTGGTCGGAATCCTGGCCGACAAGGGTTCCCCGGTTCTCGATCAGTGCGTCGTCAGGGGGGTGGACATTAGTGCGAATGGCCGTGAACATTCGCTTGAAATCAAGCATCAGGGAGAGCTGCGAACCATTAAGAGCCGTTGGGTGGTGGATGCGAGTTCCCGTGCCGCATTACTGAAACGGAAGCTCGGTATCGGTAAGCAAAGCAACCACAAGATCGGCTCTGCCTGGTTTCGGCTCGATACGGCAATCTCGGTTGACGAGTGGTCTGTATCCGAGGCGTGGCGGCAACAATGCAGCAAGCCCAGGCGGCTATCCACGAATCACCTCATGGGCTCTGGGTACTGGGTCTGGATCATACCTCTCGCCGGAGATAAAACGAGTATCGGTCTAGTTGCGGACCCGGATCAACACCCTTTATCCACGTTCAATACCTTCAAGAAATTCTGCGACTGGCTAAACATGCACCAGCCAAGACTCGCGGATGAAGTTCTCGGTGCCCGCGATACCCTTATGGACTTTTGCTTCATGGACAATCTGTCCAGGGACAGCGAGCAGGTCTGGTCCCGACAACGCTGGGCCGTAACCGGCGAGTCCGGATTATTTAGCGACCCTTTCTACTCACCGGGTTCGGACTTCATTGGAATTAGCAACACATTTATCGCGGACTTGATTTCACGCGAAATAGCAGGCGAGCAATTTCCGGCACATGCGGCTGTATACCAGCAAATGTACAAGTCTTTTTACGAAAGCACGATGAGTCTTTACGAACATCAGTACTCGGGCTTCGGTGATACGCGGCTGATGGTGGCCAAAACGACCTGGGACTATGCTTATTACTGGTCGGTCCTTACTTGGCTCTACTTCCGTGGCGTAATGACGGATATTGCTTTCCTGCGCGAATTACAGCCTCGCCTTATCGGGATGCGCGAATTGAATATGACGATGCAAAAAGTTTTCCGCAATCGCGCGGCGGAACGGCGGCAGGATGAAGGTCGCGGTCGTTTTTTCGACCAGACGGCGATACCGGTGCTTTACAATCTCAATGCCGCGCTGCTTGAGCCTACCAACGATTTTCGCAAGGAATTCGATGATAACTGCGACACGCTCGAAGCTCTGTCACCGGTCTTACTGGAGCTGTTGACGAACGAATCGGCGTCAGGCAGCTGTGGCCTGCTCGGCGATCTGCGGCAGCGATTCAACTGATCTTTTGTCGCTTGCCGCGGCTGCCAAAATAGGCGAGCAGGTAGCTCGTTGCCGAACCCGTTGCGACTGTCAAACCGATATATTTCAGGACAGGAATCGACGAGCCCGCAAGAATGCTGAAAGCCAGGATCGTCGAGGCCGCACATGCGGTTACGCCCTTGAGCGTTCCTGCTTGCTCATCCGCCGATTCGGAGCGGCTCAGGAACAGGGCGTAGTCGAGGCCGAGGCCGAGAACCAGGAGCATCGCGATCAGGTGCATGACGGTCAGCGCACCGTGAATGAGACTTGTGACGGCCATCGTCGTTCCCAGGGCCGCTGCGACGGTCAGGCCGATCCATAGCATCTGTCTGAATTCCCCGCGCACAAGCCAGAGCAGTAAGAGGATCAGCAGTGCTGATACGGCTATCACGAGTGTTGCGCTGACTCGGTAGTCTCGCATGAGTTCGAGTGAGGCGTTCTGCAGGTCGAGGAAATCGACTGAAACCGGCCATTCGGCAACGCGCGCTTTCAGCAAATCAGGGTCTGGTTCTACGAGAGAAACGAGCGCCACCCATTCAGAGTCGAGCTTTAGCAAGTGCGCATCCAGCCAGGACCGTAGCGGCGTCTCACGCATCCGGGCGTGCTGCAACGGCTCGAGCTGCCGTGACATGGAGGCGATATCGACGAAAGGCTCGAACGCTTCTGCGCGGAACGGCGTGTCAGCCGCTGCCTGGCGAATCCGCTCGCTCAGCAAAGCCGGCTCGGGTATTGCCAGTTGGCGGCTTTGCTGAACCGCGGGACTGGGTAACAGCAGACAGATCGACTGCCAACCTGTTATGAGGCCGTCTTCCCTCGCTGCTGCGAGGAGTGGTTCTGCTCGCTCGCAGTCCTCGAGCAGCGTATCGAGAGAGTCACCGCGCAAGACAAGCTGGTATCGCATGTCGGGCGTCGCCGTCGCAGAGCGAAAGTGGCGATCGGCCGCCAGGCGGTTCGTGGAAATCGGGCTCAAG
>Ga0111166_1031_pt1 | contig 19833 bp, 13 predicted proteins | sample DeeMarSeWOR28_12_FD_80267 | JGI IMG/M metagenome (GOLD analysis project Ga0111166, IMG submission 80267) | Thiotrichales bacterium SG8_50
AGTTGGAGTCGATTCTAGCCAAGGCCCGTGCAGCGGGAGCGAGCGACGCCGCCTACGTCCTTCTGCGCCTGCCCCACGAGGTCAAGGACCTGTTCCGCGAGTGGCTCGAAGAGCATCAGCCGCTGCAAGCCAAGCATGTCATGAGCCGAGTCCGCGACGCTCGGGACGGCAGAGACAACGACGCCAAATTCGGCAGCCGCATGCGCGGCACAGGCATATTTGCCGAGCTACTCAGCCAGCGTTTTGCGGTTGCGTACAGTCGACTGGGATTCTGCGCCCCGGCGCAACTCAAGACAGACCGTTTTGAGCGGCCCGTACGCACCAGCGGGCAGCTGGCATTGTTCTGAGCCAACCAGCTCACAGCTCGCGCAACCAACACGTCAAAGTCGTGCAGGCAGATGCGCACGGATTTCTTCGACTTTGTGTGCGACCAGATTCTTGTCGATGTCAGCCGCCACGAGCTTGCGCGTCGATTCGCCGAGTGCATCACGCAGTACACCCAGGAATCGGGGTGATGCCACGACATAAAGTCGGTCGTACTGGCCAGCCGTGCGAGCGCTATCCAGCATGGTGGCAAGCTCCTTGGCAAAGCGGAGTGCCTCCTCGTCCTTTGGCTCCACCTTCTTGCCCATCGAGTGTTGACCCTGCCCCATACGATCAAACGTCGTACCGGGCTCGTCCGAAGCGGCGTCTCGAGCATGTGCACGCGACTCCGGATGCACCAAATCGGTAACCTCCCTCAGTCCGCCTTGGGGTGTATCGGCGGAGAAGATACGTGCGCGCGCCGCATCGGCGGCAACGACCCAGATTGTCATCTCTGCATTCCTCAATGCCTCGTTCGATCTAAACGTAGCCCAATCCACGCCAATTCGGCGCTGGTGCAGGTCCGCCGGCGCGAACTCGCCACTCCAGGGCAGGCTTTAGCGCGGCCGATGCTGCCAGAGGTCGTGACCACAGCCTGCTTGACCATCAATCAATCGCGCCGTAACTGCTCCAGGTGAGTGTCCGTCAATGCGCCTGGAGCAACACGACGCATCGTCGCCATCATCAATCTGGGCAATGGGCCTTCGATTGGCATGGATTAAGCACTACTATAGTCTGGTGCAATGCACCTCATCGGCAAAATCTCTGCCGTGAAGAAGGCAACCGCGAACTCCTTGGCGACTCTAGTGACGAATCATTTCGACGATGACCGCAGCCGTTCCCGAGAATCCCAGCATCTGAAACGGGACAGCCACAGTGCGTCTCCGGACGAACAAACCTGGCGGGAGCAAGGTGAGTTGCTGCATACGGTCGTTAGCAATGCTCCTCTGATACTTTGGGCTCTGGATAGGGACGGTGTCTTCACACTCTCCGATGGCAAGGGGCTACAGGCCCTAGGCCTCAAGCCCGGACAAGTGGTCGGCCAATCCGTGTTTGACCTCTACGCCGGTGCGCCCAACATATTGGCTGATATTCGACGCGCGTTGGCGGGGGAGCATTTCGTCAGCAACAGCGAAGTCAGTGGCCGCGTCTACGAAACCCATCATACTCCCATGTTTGGTGAGACAGGCGGTGTAACCGGCGTCGTCGGAGTTTCCATCGACGTTACGGAACACAGACAAGCCGAACGCGCCCTCGTCGAGTCGGAGCACAAGTACCGCGAGTTGGTGGACGAGGCGGCCAGCATCATCCTGCGCTGGGACAGGCTGGGCAATGTAACCTTCTTCAATGAATTTGCGCAGCAATTCTTCGGGTTTCGGGAGAGTGAAATTGTCGGCAGGAACGTCGTCGGGACCATCGTGCCAGAAAAGGAGTTTACGGGCCGAGACCTCGCTCAATTGATGCGAGAGATTTGTGAAGATCCGAGCAAGTTCGAGTACAACGAAAACGAGAACATCAAGCGTAATGGGGATCGGGTATGGATTGCGTGGAAGAACAAGCCCGTTTTCGACGCAGACGGCAATCTCATTGAAGTTCTGTCGGTAGGCATCGATATCACCGCGCGCAAGCGGGCTGAAGAGGCTATGCGCCAACACGCCAGCGCCCTGGAACAAACCGCCGATGCGGTTGTGATTACCGATCGGGACGGCATCATTCAGTACGTCAACCCGGCTTTTGAGATAACAACCGGGTACTCCCGCGACGATGCCGTGGGTGCGACACCACGCATTCTCAAATCCGACGTGCACGAGGCGGAGTTCTATCAACGGCTTTGGACGACAATTTGCGACGGTGAGGTCTTCGCAGACGTCTTCGTCAATCGGCGTAAAGACGGCAGCCTCTACTATGAAGAGAAGACTATCACACCGTTGAAGAACGACCAGGGAGCGGTCACACACTTCATTGCTACGGGCAAAGACATTACCGAGCGCATGCAGATCCAGGAGCGCTTGCGCTATCTCGCCCATCACGACTTACTCACCGGCCTGCCCAACCGCGTCCTGTTCAACGACCGTCTCGAACATGCCTTGTCGTTGACGCGCGAAAAGGACCGCACTATCAGCCTACTATTTCTCGACTTGGACCGCTTCAAGATCATTAACGATACACGCGGCCATGCCGCCGGCGATCGCACCCTTCAGATCCTTGCAACGCGGCTCCAGCAGTCTGTACGCAAAGGAGACACGATAGCCCGGCTCGGCGGCGACGAATTCGGCGTGATTCTCGAAGGTTTCGGCGGCGCGGAAAACGTCGCGCCGATCGCTCGCAAGCTGCTGCAGGTGTTGTCCAACCCCTTGACGCTCGATGATCAGGACTATGTTCTGAGCGGAAGCATAGGTATCAGCGTCTATCCCCACGATGGCAGCGACGCGGAGACCCTGCTCAAGCATGCCGATATCGCCATGTACCGGGCCAAAGAGCGCGGTCGCAATACGTATCAGTTCTATTCCCCCGACATGGGGGTGCGCGCCTCCCAGCGCTTGAGTCTGGAAACCAGCCTACATCAGGCGCTCGCCCGTGATGAGTTCTCGCTGTGCTACCAACCGCAGGTAGACATCACGACGGGGGAGATAGTCGCCGCCGAAGCACTGCTGCGCTGGCGTCATCCCGACCTGGGGTCAGTCGCGCCGGCAGTGTTCATACCGGCGTTGGAAGACACCGGCATGATTGTTTCAGTCGGGGAATGGGTGCTGCGCACGGCGTGCAACGAGGCCAGGCGCTGGCAGGACCTCGCCGGCCGTCCGATCCGCGTTGCGGTCAATCTGTCGGCGCGACAGTTCGACGCCGCCGGCTTCGGTGACATCGTTGATAAAGTGCTCATCGAGAGTGGCCTGGCACCACCGCTGCTGGAACTGGAGGTCACTGAAAGTCTGATCATTCAGGATTCCCCCAATATCGTCGAGACGTTTATGGCATTGGATGCAATTGGCGTCCGGCTCGCGCTCGATGATTTCGGCACCGGCTATTCGTCACTGTCGAGCCTCAAGCGCTTCCCCGTCGATGCCATCAAGATTGACCGATCGTTTATCCGCGATGTGCCCAGCGATGCCGACGACGCCGCCATCGTTAGAGCAATCATCGCGATGGCGGCCAGCCTCAAGACCGAGGTGATCGCAGAGGGCGTGGAAAGCGAGGAGCAACTGACCTTCTTGCGCAAGCACAAGTGCAGTCTCGCGCAGGGCACCTGTTTCAGCCCGCCGCTAAGGCCGGCTGAGACGGTCGCGCTACTGCAGCGCTCGATTCGCCCTGATGCGGGTGATCCTGGCTAGGTGCAGGCTGGCTGCCCAAACACGAGGACAATTACCTTCCTGCGGGATCTGTTGGCACAGCGACCAGCACCGCAGCCCGCGCATGGCCAATGTCCAGTTGGTCCAGGACCGTGAGACCCGCAGTGGCGGCCACATCCAGCGAACGGGCAAATTCAAGCGCGCGCACATGTGCAACAGGTTCGGCCAGGAGGACGCGTGCGCCAGTACTCAACGACGCGTAAACCTGCTGAAAGAAACCCGCTTGGTCCGCCACCTCGTGCGCAACCGCGAACAACAAAGCAAAGTTGATCTTCGCACGCAGATCTTGGATGCCCAGATCGGTTGGCTGGCAGACTCGCGCCTCAATGCGTTCGTCGAGACCGGCGCGCCGGGCGCGGCATGAGAGCGCATCAATCATGCGCCGTTGAACGTCGACGCAGATCACCCTGCCCGTCGGCCCCACCATGCGCGCCAACGGCAGGCTGAAATAGCCCATACCACAACCCGCGTCCAACACCGTCATCCCGGTGCCGACGTAGGGCGACAGGATAGCCTGCGGGTCTTGGCGCAAGCCGCGTAGCGGCCCCAAGTGAAAATAGCCAAGCCACCATGGACATAGGCGATGAGGCATTGGTCTCTAATTGCTATTCATTAGCAGGGACATCAATCGCAGCGGATCTTCGTCCACGAGCTGACCGTCATGGAACAAGAGCACGACTCCCAGTGGGCCATCGTCTAGCGCCTTGGACGCCACATTGTCGGGGCTGATAGTCGCCCGCCCCAAGGTCTTTTCCGTCGGCCAGTTGAGATGCGTGTAGGTCACGTACACCAACTCCGAACAGACAATGCGGTCCGTTGTCTCGACGTCAAAGTTGAAGTCGTAGGCTTTGCCGACCTGGCGCAGCGCCAAGACAATGACCTCCGCGCGTTGTTGCGCCGATGCGTTGTGCTGACGCAAGACACCCAGGTCGTCGATATTGAGAAACTGCGCCAGGCCGCTGAGCTGCACACCTGAGCGCAACGCTTCAACAATACGACGTCCGGCGCGAATGTCCCGCTGATGAGGGACAACCACTGGATGATCCCAGATCCCCAGTTCGCGCAACTCCGACTCCGAGCCGACCCAAATCGCAGCATGGCCCCAATGTCCCGGGATGAAACTGTCCGTCAACCGAAACGGCGTCTTTTCGACCAGGATATCGCCCGCACGCAAAGCGGACTCCACGCTGCGCTCGATATCAGGACGACCAAAAAGCTTGCCCTGGCGCGTCTCCACGAGGCCCATGGTGTTACCCAAGTACATGCTGAACAGATTCAACCCCTCGGCTTGCAGCTCGGCCAATGTGTCCTCCGTCATAGCAGTGAGAAACTCCAGTTTGCGTGACGCCACGTAAACCGGCGATACCGGCACGATGTTGCGATACGAGGGGCTCTGGGTGATCAACAAGTGCAGATAGCGGGTATGCGGTTCGCCGAGGAACTCCGCTGGCATGGTTCGAATCCGATCCTCGTAGTAGCGAATCGCCCTACGAACACGGGCACGGTTCTTGATGGAGTTGTATGACAACGTCACCTGGTTCAACTCGTGGGCGCCAAGCTCATAACCTGAATCCGGATCGTTGAGCAGGCGCCGCAATTTATCGTCTTGCTCGTAGACGGCGATGGCCAACAGGTAGTTGTCATACAGCACCAATGCTGAGGACAGCGAAACCATGACCGCGCGTAAGCGCGTGGCCGGAGTGAAGCCCCATTCGGCCAGGAGGTAGCGCGGCGCATCGAGCAGGCACTCATGCCTGTAGGCCACGTCGAGCAGGGCTTGGCGCAACTCGAGATGGGCGGCCATACCGGCATTCAGAATATCCAAGTCCTGACCCGCCAGTGGCGCATCCTCGGCGAGGCGCCGTTTGAGCCGCTGGGCCACCGCAATCGTCTCGGCGCGGTAGGTAAGGGCCTGTTCGGCCTGGTCAAGATAAGCGTCCATCTCTGCCGCCAGGACGGCTCCGCCCTTATCGCCGGCGTGGGTGCTTGCCAGGTGCGCGACACACTCGGCATTGCGCTGGCGCCATTGCGCCACCGCAACCTCGTCGTCATCCGGCCAGAACAGTTCCCCCGCCCCAGCGGGCGAACAGACGCCAAGACCAGCCAGCGCCCACAGCACGACAACCCCCAGACGTCCCATTGCCACCACCCCTCGCCTCTTCGAGTAGCGCCCGGGTCAGACGAATCTACCCGGAGTCCACCAGCCAGAATACTACCTTGAACATCGGCTGAACGCCGCCGCCGCTCAAGCCTGGTCGTGGCCTCGCCAGCCGGCTGCCGCGCCGCCGCGCGCCTGTTTGCGCTCCGGCTAACAGCCCGTCGGGCACGGGCCAGACAATTTTTTCGTACACCCCCCAAAACCCTATCTCTGGTACAGACCGCGACTACACTTGGACTTAGTGAGACGCGGTTCCAGCGATTGTCGCTGTGCGCCTTGCGGAGGTGGTACATGTACCCTGCATCGCATCGAATCCCTACTGTCCTATTCATGGTTGCTTTCGGCGCCCTCACCACCCTCGGCAGCGGGGGCGGCGGCGGCGGGGGCAATGGCGAAGAGGAGTTGGTCTACGTCGGCAACACCGACCCGGCCCAAATCACCGCGGCCAACGCGACGCGCGCAGCCGCCTACATCTTCGGCGGCATCGACTTCGCCGGCACGTTGCCGACGGCGGCTGTTGCGCCGGCGCCCAGCACCGCCACGGGGGGACTGTTGCCTTTGGTGCGCACCTTACGGGCCTTGCCTCGGCCGACGCCGAGCGCAGTCGGTGCCGCCGGATCCCTGCCGCTGGCGGCGTCCATCCCGATCGACGAAACCGAACAATGCTATCCGAGCGGCTATAGCACCTTGACGGGCTCGATTGACGACGTCACGGGCACCGGCACGCTGACCATCGCGTACTACGACTGCTACGACGGCGAATTCTATATCGACGGGACCGTAACCTGGCGCATCAATGAAGCGTTTCTGTACAGCGACGACGAAACGTTCATGTGGCAGCCGCTGGACTCGACCTTCACCTTCAAGGTCATCACCGTACGCTCGCCGGAGTTCGATATCTCGCTGGGCGGCACGCTGCGTGACGAATTCAATATTGAGGACGGCAGCGAGACGTTGACGCTCAATGCGGTGACCAAGGACAACGACACGGGCTACATGCAAAAGACCGAGAACGTGGTCATTGTTTCGGCGCTCGTCGACGTGTATCTGTCCCAAACCGTCTCGGGTCGTTTCTATGATTCAGTGGGGGGCTACGTCAACGTGGCCACGCTGCAAGCGCTGCTCTATACGCCATACGACGCCATGTTCCCGTCCAGCGGCCAGTTGCGCATCACCGGTGCGGACAACGCCCGGTTGCGCGCGACCGCCCTGTCCGACGTCATGGCCTTGCTGGAATTGGATCTGAACGACGACACGGTCTACGAGATCACGGGCGAGATCCCGTGGGAGGTCATCGCCGAAGCCGGTACGGACCCGGGCGATCTCGACGGCGATGGTCTGCCCGACAGTTGGGAGGGCGACTACGGTCTGAGTAACGAAACCTACGCTGACGCGAGCGAAGATGGCGATGAGGACACCCTCGGCAACTACGTTGAGTATCTCCTCGGCACCAATCCCACCAGTGCTGACACCGACGCCGACGGCATGCCGGATGGCTGGGAAGTCGGCTACGGCCTCAATCCGCTCGACGACAGTGATGCCGCGGGCGATGCCGATGGTGATGAAGCCACCAACCTGCAGGAGTACACTTACGGCACCGATCCCACCGATCCGTTGTCCACGCCGGCTGATTTGGCGGTCAGCAAGAGCGTATCGCTGAACACGGTCTCCGCGCAGACGTTGTTCGAGTACACGCTCAACGTAACCAATCAGGGCCCCGGCACGGCACGCGGAGTGAGTTTGACCGATACGGTGCCAGACGGCGCCGAAATCTACGCGCCCGCTGGCTATCTGCCCGTTGCTTGGGATTGCGTCATTGAAGGCAATACGTTGACCTGTCAGCCATTCCTCCCCATCACGGGCGTCATGACGGCGGGCGAGAACGTCAGCATCGCGGTACCCGTCATCGCGCCGGCTGCGACGGGCGATATCACCAACACTGCGACGATTGAGTCGACAACGCTGGACTTCGACGACACAAATGACGCTGCATCGGTCGACACCACGATCGCCAGCGCTGTGCTCAATCAGATCGATGTCGAGTATGACGGCGTCGACGGTGTCGACGGCCTGTCGCGCCCGTTCAGGCTGGCGCTCAGCCCGGGTGGCGAACACATCTATCTGCCCGCCATAACCGCCGACGCACTGCTCGTATTCGCGCGAAATGTCGACGGCACGCTGGATTTTGTCGAGGCCCAACGCGACGGTCTCGACACCGCCGACCAGCCCGACTTCCCGAAAGCGGCCGCGGTGAGTCCCGATGGCAATAACGTGTATCTAACGACCGAATGGGACAGCAAGCTCATCGTCTACAGCCGCAACAGCAGCACGGGCGCGCTGACCTATGTCGAAACTCACCAGAACGGTCTTCTCGGTGTGACCGGCATCGCGCAAGCCATCGCAGTAACCGTCAGCGCTGACGGCAAGAACGTCTACGTCGCTGGTCCAAACGACAATGCTGTCGCGGTGTTCAATCGCAACACCAGCACGGGGGCGCTCACCTTCAGTACGGCCATCGTTGATGGCGTGGGCGGCGTGGCAGGCCTTGTCCGTGCGTTTGATGTAGAACTCAGTCCGGATGACGCCCACCTCTACGTCGCCGGCAATGTCGCCGGCACGGTGGACGGAGCCATTGCCGTGTTCAGTCGTGATCTCGACAGCGGTGCCTTGACCTACGTCGGCCTGATTACACTCGCGGCCGGGCCTGAAGCCATCGCCGTCAGCACCGACGGTGAACACCTGTATGCCGCAAACGGAGGCTTGGTCGCCTTCGCTCGCGACAATGTCAGCGGCGCGCTGACATACGTCGCGACCTACGGGAACGGGCAAGGCGGCGTCGTCGGTATGGAAGGCATATTTGACGTGGCCATTGCACCGGACGGCAGCTATGTCCACGCCACGGCCCGAACTGACAATGCCCTCGGCACGTTTGTTCGCGATCCGGTGTCTGGTGAACTGCGCTTTATTGAAGCCCAGAAGGACGGCATTGGCAGTATCGAGGGACTGGGCGTCGCCTGGGCGCTGGCAGTGAGCCCGGACAGCGCCTTCGTTTACGTCTCGGCAGGTGTCGAGCCGGACAGCGCGGTAAGCGCCTTCAGCGTCGATCTGGCCGCTGAACGCTAACCGAAGGTATGCTCGTCAGCAGAGCCGCAGCCCGTTGGGTTGCGGCTCACTTGCGAGAGGGCCTCATGGCATGAGCGCAGAACGACGGGAACTTCGGCGAACGCCCCACCTGCTAATCGGCGCCTTAGCTGGCGTCGGCTTGCTGACTATCCTTGGCAGTGGCGGCGGTGGTATCGGGCTGCCCGAAACCCTAACCCTCAGCGCCGAGGCCGTCGGCCCCGCTCAGGTCAACCTGAACTGGACGCCACATCCCGATCTGGTCACCGGCTATGTCGTCTACCGTGACGGCACGTCCATCACCGATGTGTACGTATCGGGCACAGCGCTGTCGGACACCGATATCAGCCCACAGACGCGCTACTGCTATGTGGTCTATGCCTATCTGGCGCTCTACGGCGAAGTCGGGCGCAGCAACAGCTCCTGCGTACAGACACTTGCTGCGGGCGAAGGCTGGTCAATCGAAACGGTCGGGTCGGGCGGCTCACCGGATCTGGTGGTGACTGACGCGGCAATCCATCTCGCCTATGACAACGGCATGCTCATGCATGCGAGCAACGCAGGCGGCACGTGGCAGACGGAAACTGTGGATGGCAGTGCCGGGGCCACGCCGGCGATCGGCATCGATGCAGCGGGGGCCCTGCACGTTGCCTACGGCGACACGTCCAGCTACGACCTCAAGTACGCCACCAACGTCACCGGGGTTTGGATCGATGAACTGGTCGACGTCCAGGGCGATACGGGCTTTTCACCCGCGTTGGCAGTGGCAACCGACAGCACGATTCACATGAGTTATCACGTCTGGTGGGATGGTCCCGTAGCGACCTTCGACCTGAGATATGCCGCCGGCGAAGCAGGAAGCTGGACCACCACCACCATCGGCCAGGTCGCGACGAATGGCGGCGACACCGCGATTGCCGTCGATTCACAGGGCAAGGTACACGTCAGCTACGTTGCCGGCGACGTGGAGTGTTCAGTCGTCTACGCGAGCAACGTCTCCGGCACGTGGCAAACACGCAGTCTCGGTCGCTGTCCGCTCGGCCACGGCTACACTGACATTGCCGTGGATGACGACGACCACGTGCATGTGGTGTTTCAAGGCTATCAGGCAGCAGATGCCACCTTTGCGCTGTGCTACGCCACCGATGCAGGTGGTGAATGGGTGGATGCGCAGATTGAGGCGTTCGATTGGATCCCGGGGGCAGTGTCGATTGCCATTGATGGAACCGGTCGCGTTCACGTCAGCTACGCCGACCACAACGCTTCACTCAAGTACGCCACCAATGCGAGCGGCACTTGGGATACACGGTTCGTTGATGTCGACACCCTCGCCAATGCCATCGCGCTGGGGCCCGACGACGCTGTACACATCGCCTACAGCGCCCAATCGGGGACGATCCGGCACGCCGTCAAACGCTGACATGTCAACCGAGCACCAACTCCGGCCCCGGACTATTCTTTAGAAGAAGGAGGACTGGAGTGGTGGAAGCTGTACGTGGCATGGCCTATGTGCCGGGCATTGGACGTGGCGCTCTTACACGCCGTGCGCGGCCAGGTACGATTCTACTCACCGATCAAACCACCCTGCTCGACGTACGGGCACGGCCAGGGGGTTGCCTCTTGGTCAATGGCGCCCCGTTCTCTCACGCCACAATCGCTCTACTCAGTCGTGGTATCCCGACTGTAATACTGGGCGCCGATCAGACCGAGAGACTATGTGACGGTATAGAAGTCACTATCGATGGCGCGACGGGCTGGGTGCTGCCGGCTGACGTTGCCGCTCCAGCGCTGACGCCGACTCCGCCCCCGGCGCCAACCCCGGTGCTGACGCAAGATGGTTGCCACGTGGAACTGCGAGCCAGCGCCCGCGATGTCACTGGCGTAGGACAGGCGCGCGATCGTGGTGCCGCCGCGGTAGGGCTGGTGCGCACCGAATTCCTTTTGCCCGACGGCGACACGGTCCCGGATGCGGTGTTCTATCGCGCGAGTTTTCGTGCCATTTGTGAAGCCGCCGCCCCGTTGCCCGTTACGCTGCGTTTGCTGGACCTCGCCCCAGACAAACACCCTGCTTGGGCGAACGCGTTGCCGCGTGGCAATACCTTGGGTCGGCAAGGTGTACGCTTGTTCGACCACCCCCTGATACGACAGGTGGTGCTGGCACAACTCGAAGCCATCGCCAACTTATGCGGCGAGTTCCCTGTCCAGATCCTCGTTCCCTATCTAACGAATGTTGAAGAGTTTCTACGCTGGCGAGCAATGATCGATGAGCGACTCTCAGGAAAAGCAGTAGCGGTAGGCGCCATGATCGAAACGCCCGCGGCAAGCATGCTCGTTGACAGGTTAGCACGCGTTGCTGATTTTGTTGCGATCGGAACAAACGATCTGATGCAGTGCTTTTACGGTGCCGACCGCGACGACCCGGCTGTAGCAGCCTATCTGAACCCCTATTCACCTGCCCTCTACCGATTCTTGCGCACGTTGGCACAACAGGCTGATCACCACATCGATCGCGTACAACTATGTGGGGTGTTGTCCCAACTCCCCGGTACGCTGCAGGTGCTGCTTGGACTCGGCTATCGTGCCTTTTCAGTAGACGCAGTCCACTTGCCCTATCTCGCCACCACGGTTGGCGAGGCGTCATACGCGGCATGCCGCGAGCTCGCGGCTGAAGTCTGCGCGGCAACAACATCAGGGGTTGTATCCCGCCTGCTGGGAGTGCCGGAATTCATTCCAACCAATGCAAACGCAGACCTTCCACTAGACTCGAGCTAGATCCTATAGTCACCCACCCACGCGCCAACATGACAGGCGGTGCAGTTCGCCACCGAGCCAACCCATGCATCCAAAACACGCTTTTTCAAGAACTCGTGCTCCTGGTCGAAGTAGGGCGTCTTGCTGAGACGCAATGGCGCAGCACTCCGGCGCAGTCCCGCTAGCGCGATGCGTCCCGCCTCGCCCGCCACTGCCGTATCACCAGCATTGGCAACCAAATAACGCGTGACATGTCTAATCGATCCAGGATCGAGCTTCACCTCCTCATCAAAGTGATCGTCAAGTCCCTCCATCATGGCGCGCCACGATGCAGCGGGCAGCATCGATGGTTGGTAAGCCATGTGACAGGTGCCGCAGTAGCCACGCGTCTTGGCGTCCATGACCGGAGGGAATATGAGCCGTGTTTCTGTACAGCCAGCGAGCAACAGCAGCGCGGACGAGAGTATGATGGGCAACCACCGCGTTGGATCTACTTGCGGATCAAAGCGTGCGCGCGCCCATGACAGTATCATCACAACCTCACACTCAGTTGAACTCGAGTTTGCTCTATGGCAACAATGCAGCGCGCCGTCAACAGCAACTAGTAGTAGTCAGGCAAGAGGCCGACACAGCCCGCTGCGGGGCTACGCCAAACGGCAGCTCGACATAGTTGCGGTGGTGCTTCCATTGCTCGGCCAGGATCGCCGGATTGTCGTACATTTTTGCCAGAATCACACCACCTTAGAACAGGCTGAGCATGCTGCCGATAATCTCCGCGGTCGCCACATCTAAAGCGGGCGCCTTGCACCCACGCGCCGCATCCAGTTTGGCGCCAGGAACGCGTCGCCATTCCTCGAATCCATTGACAACCGACGCCTGGTTGTTCTCGTCGAACTCCTGAAACTGGTAAATGAAGCTCCCCACGACGCAGCCGGGGTGGGGGGCGGGAGCGCGCGTAGCGCCTCCTCCAACAATCCGATGAACAGCAGATACTGCTGCAGCGGGTCGCCACTCAGGCCTTCGGCGCGGCTGACGAGCTGATGCAGCAATTGGTCGTCGCGAGAGACGTGGCGTTCGATCAGCGCCCGAGACAGTTCGGGCTTGTTCTTGACGTGGTAGCAAGAGGCACCCTTGGCGGCCGGAAGTTTTTCACTCGTGCACGAATTCGTGCGCCTGAGCGCCGCGTTTCAAGACATCAATCGGTTCACCAGTACGGTTGTTGTGGAGTCGCTCTGCCTTTACGGCACTATCCGCGTTCGATTCCAGCATGTGGGTCGCTGCGATAAGCGGCTTGTGCGAGACCACGCCCACCGTGCTTCGAGCGTCGACGCAGAACACGAGTTCGCCGGCCAAGATCTCTGCCTTGCCCTCGTGGCGCCTCCAGAATTTCGTGAACTGGATCACAACTCCGGTTGTGCCTAGCGCAAACAGGCAGTAGCGCTTTCAGCCGCAATGTACGATTGCCGATAACACCTGTCTCGAACCACCTACTGAAGACCCACGGAGTCAACGATGCCGCACCTGTACCGCCCTGTAGCTGCCTCATGCGCCTTGCTCGCACTTGGTTCACTCGCCGGCTGCGGAGGTGGCGGCGACGGCGGCTTCTCCGCGCCCAACATCAACACCGCCTTGGTTCAGATCACCAGCGCAAACCAGGAAGAAGTCGTCGCCGTCGCCTATGACTCCGTCGGCGGCTCGTCGGAGACGGCAGGTGAGCTTCCCCTCCCGATCGGCATAGTCGCCGCCGGCGGCAGCGACAAGGTCCAGCTGCTCGACATTGCATTAGCGCAAGTAGACCGCGCATTGCGCCGTGGCAAGCCCGCAGCCGACGCCACTGTGTCGGCCTACACCGTCAGTGACAGCGTCCAGTGCGACTACCGAGGCTCGATCAGCATCAGCGCCAACGTCGCCAGTGCCGACTCTTTCGACACGGAAATCTGGAGTAGTGGTGACACCGCCACCATCGTCTTCAACAACTGCGCGTTCGACGCCGGCGATTCGGTCAGTGGCAGCATAGGCATCACACTCCACAGTGACTTCGACCCCGCGGTGCTCGACAATCCGGAGCTTTGCACCCCTGACTGTTCGGTTTCAATGAGCATATCGATTAACAATTTCACGGTCAGCAGCACGGATGGTTGGACCGCAACGGTGCACGGCGATCTGGCGCTCGACCGCACTATCACACCAACAACCATCAGCGAAACCACATCAAGCAACTCCCTGTGGTTCTTCTCCAGCGACGGCTTTGCCATGCACTTGAGCGGTCTGGAAACGACCAATGCGATGGACGTCAGCCAACTCACCTATAGCTACGACAGTACGGTAACGGTGGCGTCTACCGCGATCGACGGCAGCATCAACGTAAGTGCCCAGTTGTCTGGAACTCTGTCTGGGTTCTCCTATGACACTTATACGGCCAACGATCCGAACAGTGGCACGCTAACCATCACCGGCGCCAACAGCCAACTCACTGCCAACGTAAGCGGCGACACGCTGACACTGCTGCTCGACAGCGATGGCGACGGCAATGACGACGAGATGACCACGATAACCTGGACGCAGCTCTAGGGAACACGTGCAGTCAGGGACGACTGCCATACCAATCACTGGGGCGCGGGAAACCGCGCCCTTTTCGTTGCCGATGCAGTAGCGCGTCTCAGGAGCTGGATGACGACGGACCGCCATCCGTCCACGGCCGGGTAGCCGACCACGCCCGCCACTGGACGCGACTGGTCTTCGGCTAACTCCACAGCGACCGCGCAGACGAAGGAGACCCACAGCATTGTTCACCAGCGCCGCACATGGCGCGGAGCTGGGCCCACCCAATCGAATGACGCTCGCCCTCTGGCGACGCATTGAGTCACTCCAACCATGTTCGCGCACGTCCTGCAAGATTTCGCCACCTGAAAACACGGTTGCGCTCGTACTGCCGTGGAAATCCATCGTTCACTACCCATGATGTGAGCACCAGCCCGGCCGCAATCCGCCGGGCACCTCCACCCGCGCGAACCTGTCGAGTCGCCCTGCCCTCAGCACGATGCCATTGTTTCAATTCTGTTTCGTAAAGAAGCATTCCCGAAACCAAGCCACGCCGACGCGAAACACGTTTGATACCCACGATCCCTACCATGAAGTCAGCTAGGCGGTGACGCCATTTGGGACAAACACAAATTTGAGACCAGGCCATGAGCACAGATCGCAAGCACCATAGAGTCTGGAACCTCACACCTATGCGGCGGAGCAAAGGCGCAATGCCCGTGGGACTGACCCCTGAGACCTACAGGCAGGACATCAGTGGGTACAAACTCTTCTCCGCGGGCGATACTGGCTACGCTCACATGCTCGCGCACCGGATGCTCGACGAGTGTCGCCTCCTCCGGGGTCGCGCACTGCTCGGTCGCTGGCTCAACGCAAACAGGGGCACGCGCAGTGAACAAGCGCACTTGCAATGGCACATGGCCGTATTCGAATTGGAGACCGGCGACTGGCACGGGGCTTACACGCGCTTTCGACGCCACATTCTGCCGATCGCGGCCACTAGCGAAGACGCACTGACCGACGCGCCAGCGCTGATGTTGCCCGCATGTCTTGTGTACGCTGGCTCAGACCGGCTAGAGTACGGCGAGCTGGCCATCGAACAAGGATGTGCGCATGCCTGGTGCTGCGTTGCCTTTGCTCAACAACCGCTTCCGCATCGACGTAGAAGCCCCAGATCCGCCGCAGACCCGGGCGAACATCGCCGTGGCGTCTATTCGAGGGCTCCACTCCAGCGCCAGCGCGGCGCCTACCCTCAGCTCCAACATCTTCGCGTGGCTACGTCGCCCCCGTAGGCCCACCGCCTTGCGGTTGGAGCTGCGCCGCGCTCAGGGCAGTGACCGCTACTTCTATGATTGGCACGCGGCCAACCTCGGAACAGGAGTCGATCTGCGCACCGTGACGATCACTCAATTGGACGATCACGGAGAAGAGGCGGTGAATCGATGGCAATTGGCCGAGTGCTGGGTCTGCGAATGGCACGGGCCCAGCTTCGACGCTATCGACGTGGATGTCGCGTACGAGACACTCATCTTGTGCTATGGCTACGTACACTGGTGTGCAAGATCGTAACCCGTGTACTGTCGCGCCACCGCATCGCAGCCAGCCGCCACGTGTTGTGCGTACTAAAATAGGGAGACCTTCCATGGCTATTGTTTCTGATACACCTTACGGAGCGTTCAACTATCTCGTCGACCTCGGTACCGGCGAAACGCATGATATCGTGGCCGGTTTCAGCGAGGTCAGCGGGCTGTCTATGGAGGTAAGCATCATCGAGTACCGCGCCGGCAACTATCCCGACACGGCAACGGTGAAGCTGCCCGGCTTGCCCAAGTACGGCAAAGTCACGCTGAAGCGCGGGCTGATCGGCTCGTTGGATTTGTTCGAGTGGTTCTCTGAAGCCAAGGCGTTGCGCCCCAGCCGTCGGCGCAATGTGGTCATACACCTGCTGAACGAGGCGCGCGAACCAGTGTTTACGTGGAAGCTACGCAACGCCTGGATCTCCAAGTATCAAGCCGGAAGCCTCAACGCCAATGCCAATGAAATCGCAATTGAGGAAATTGCGCTGGTTCACGAGGGGCTAAGCCTCGAGTGACGCGGCGGCCGGCGCCGAGACTGAACGGCGCCTGATGTTATACTCACAATCTCTGCTCGCCGGACATCTTGACTGTACTCGCAATCTCAGGTCGCGACCCACGCTCCAAGAAATAGGTGAACATGGAATACACCACCGCCCGTCGGCACTCGACGGTTCTCAACATTTGTATGGTGGCGACACTTGGCCTCGCAATGACCGTCAAGCCGCAACCTGCGCACGCCCAAGGCAGCGCACAGGAGACAGCTGGCTCCCACTCGGTGCAACTTCCAGAAGATAAGTTCGTGCCACCCGCTGATCAGTTCGATTGGATTCAGCTCACCTCCGGAGAGTGGCTCAAAGGGACGCTGGAATCTCTGTACAATAGAAAACTCGTGTTCGACAGCGACGAACTGGACAACCTCAGTTTCGACTGGGAGGACGTGAAACGCGTCAGGTGTCACGGTTTGCAGAGCATTCGCCTTCAACCAAGCGATCCCGACGCCGCGCCATTCACTGTCATCGGGAATCTCGAGATCGTCGGCGACAAAGTAGTCGTTACCAGTGACGGGGGCGCGCAGGAGTTCGCGCGCTCTTCGCTCGTATCGATTGCAGAAGGTTCGGCCGAAGAAATTGACTATTGGTCAGTAAAGGTGTCGCTCGGCGCCAACTTGCGGCGAGGTAACTCCGATCTGTTGGAGTACACGGGTGCGGCGAACGTCAGACGGCGCGACGCCGATTCACGCGTTCTTGTCGATTACCTTGGCAACTACAGCGAAGCTGAAGGAACCCAGACAGCGAACAACCAGCGCCTTAGCGCTGCCTATGATCTGTTCAAGACGCGGCGCCATTTCTGGCGGGTAGTGGGGGCAGAGTACTTCAGCGATCCGTTCCAGAACTTCCGTCATCGGCTCACTGTCGGAACCGCACTCGGTTATCACATCGTCGATACGGCCAAGACGGAGTGGGATATCACGGCGGGTCTTGCGTATCAGTATTCAGAATTCGTTTCGGTAGAAGCCGGGCGCAGCAACACCAATGACACGCCGGCGTTAAGTGTTGGTACGACCTATAACCATGATTTGCGCCATTGGATTGAGCTCATCGTGGGATACGACTTCCTGGTCGTCAATGAAGACGCCGGGACGTATACACATCACTTCGTCACAACCGTCTCCACGGACCTGATCGGCGATCTGGACTTCGATGTATCCCTTGTCTGGGATCGCATTCAAGACCCGCAGGCTAAGTCTGACGGCACGGTGCCAGAGCGGGATGATTATCGCCTTATCTTGAGCCTGAGTTACGACTTCTAGACGCGTTGTGGAAACGGATTTGATTCGCGGCCGTGGCTGGAGACGATATTTCGTCCCGGCACGTGTGTACCGTCCAGGGACCGATGACGCACAGCGTGTTAGCGAGCCTTGACTAGGAGCACTCTCATCGACTCCGCGGATAGCGGCCGGCTGAGCAGGTGACCCTGTACCGCGTCGCAGCCATGCTGGCTTAGGAAGTCGAGTTGTTGGCGCGTCTCGACGCCCTCGGCAATGACCTTGAGCTGCAACGAGCGTCCCATTGCGAGCACGGCACTGACAATAGCGCGACTGTCGGGGTCGGTAGCAAGTTCTCTGAGGAAAGAACGATCAATCTTCAGCGCATCCAACGGGAGTTGCTTGAGCTGGGCCAGAGACGAGTAACCGGTGCCGAAATCGTCAATCGCGATATGTACACCTACCTCGCGCAGAGCCTTAAGGACTGATACGGTCCCCTCGGAGCGTTGTAGGACGGATTCGGTAATCTCCAATTCTATGACCAGCTCGCTGGGATCCAGGCGGGAGTGGTCCAGCGCCCGTGCGATGCGTTCGCCCAGATGGTCGTGCAGGACCTCGCGAGCTGAAACGTTGATTGCGAGGCGCGGCACCACCAGGCCTTCATCCTGCCACTTGCGCACCTGCAGGCACGACTGACACAACACCCATTCGCCAATCTCATGAATGAGACCCGACTCCTCTGCTACCCCAATGAAACGCTCCGGGTTGATGACGCCTCGTTCTGGGTGGTCCCAGCGCAGCAGCGCCTCCATCCCGTAGAGGACACCGTCTGCGGCGGTGAACTGAGGTTGAAACACCAATCTGAATTGACCGTTCGCCAAGGCTCGTCGTAATCCCTGTTCCATGGCCAAGCGCTCGAATGCCTGTTCGGTCAGTTCCGTTCGATAGAAGCGGTAGGTCTTGCGACCCTGCTCTTTGGCGCTGTACATGGCCGCATCCGCTGCGCGCAGAAGATCTTCTGCTTGCGTGGCATCATCAGGGTAGACACTGATACCAATGCTGGCCGAGGTGCACAGGCGATAGCCGTCGACTTCGATCTCGGGCGCCAACGCCTGGCTCAATTTGCGGGCAAAATGTGCTGCATCCTGAGTGTCGGTTACGTTCTCCAGCAGGATGGTGAACTCATCACCGCCCAGACGGGCCACCGTATCCTCGCGGCGCAAGCAGCCCTTGAGACGCTGCGCTACCGCTTGGAGCAGTTTGTCGCCTATCCCATGACCCAAGGTGTCATTGAGAATCTTGAACCGATCCAGGTCCAGGAACAGGAGAGCAACCTTCTTGCCCTGGCGCTCGGCACGCTCCAATGCTTGTTCTAATCGGGCATTGAACAGTAACCGGTTGGCCAGCCCCGTCAGTTGATCGTGGTGCGCAAGATCCGCGAGCCGCGCTTCCGCGTTCTTGATATCACTTATGTCGGCAAAAACACAGACATAGGTCGCTACCCTGCCGTGCTCATCGCTAATGGTGCTAAAACTTTGCCAGGCCGCGTAGGTTTCACCATTTCGGCGTTTGTGCCAAACCTCGCCCTGCCACTCGCCGGAGTGGGCCAACGTCTCCCAGATTACGTCATGGAATTGTTCGGAATGAAGCGGGGCGTAGAAAAGCTGCGGGTTGCGGCCAAGTACCTCCTCCGGCGCATAGCCCGAAATTCGCGTGAGGGCCGCATTCACCGCCACAATTTCACGTCCGGCATTTACGATCACAATAGCTTCATTGGCGCCTTCGAATGCTGCGGCTGCCTGGCGCAGCTGCGCTTCGATCTGGGCACGCTTGGCAATTTCGCCTCTTAGCTCTGTATTGACGGCCTCGAGCTCGGCGGTGCGGGACTTGATCTGGTCGTCCAATCCCTGGTGGGTACGCGCCAGCGCCTGCTCGGCGACCCGTCGCGCCGTGATGTCTTCGTGCGCAATCACTGCGCCAGGAAAAGCACGCACCGGCGCAACCTTCATTAGGAACCAGCGCTGATGCAAGGGAGAATGACACGGATACTCGTAGATGAACTCTCTGGATGTGCCCGTCAGTACTGCTTCGATCCCGGCAACGGCCTCACCGGCCGATGGATCCCCCGCTGCAGCAGCGTCACGGCAAGGGGCTAGGTAGTCCGCACCGACGCCCTTCTGCCAAATCGCGCCGCCTCCGTTGCTGGCGGCA
>Ga0111166_1020_pt1 | contig 19805 bp, 22 predicted proteins | sample DeeMarSeWOR28_12_FD_80267 | JGI IMG/M metagenome (GOLD analysis project Ga0111166, IMG submission 80267) | Thiotrichales bacterium SG8_50
AGGCGCCGCGCTCATGACCAAACAGCTCGCTTTCGAACAAAGTCTCGGCAAGGCCCGAGCACTCCACCGGCACGAACGGACCATCACGACGCCGCAATCGCCCTGAGATGGCGTTCGTCGCCAGCGGGCTGGCCATGGCGGGTGTGATTCTGACTGCAGGCTTGTCGATGTTCCCGTTCATCATGCCGTCGAGCTCGAGCCCGGCCAGCAGCCTCACCGTGTGGGACGCAACGTCGAGCCACTTCACGTTATCGATCATGTGCTGGGTCACGATGATATTCCTACCCGTGGTGCTCGGCTACACCTTGTGGGCGTACCGGCGGATGTGGGGTCCGGTCACAGTGGCCCAGATCCAACAAAATACGCATTCGGTTTACTGAGTGGGAGGAAATAGGACCATGTGGTACTTCGCCTGGATCCTTGGCGTGCTGCTCGCAGTAGCAGCCGGTATCATCAATGTTATGTGGTTGGAGTCAGAGCAGTGCCTCGGCGCAGCCGACGACCAGGATGAGTCGGCACGTTGAACGGCCCAGATGAAAGCCACCTGACCAACGTAACAGGACACGGCCTGTTGTACGGCGGATTGTTGCGTTTGTTCAGCTTTTCACTGGCCACGGGCCTAAGCGTGCTGGCCCTGTTTTTTTCCTCAGAGCATCGCCCGTGGACCGGGCGATGTCTCCCACGGACTGCTGGCGCTACTGATGTGGGGCATCGCCGGCGGATTCGTCCGTGGCGTCGGTTATGTACCGTTGCATCGTGTTTGGCGCATCGTGCTGGGGCCGCTGGTCGCGATACCCACTATGGTCACCGGGACGATCCATATTTTCGCCCCGTCCTGAACATCGGTTCCGGTCTCATGCAGCGCGGGCGAGCACAAGAGCAATCCCGTGCCCACCGTTGATCTTAGGGGAACGCGGGAATACGAGGCTCGGTGCCCTCGATGTGTGCTTCCGGGTGGTGCTTCTTGACCAGTTCCTCGATCTCATCAACGCGTGCCTTGGGCACATCGATCAGCATACACAGCTCGCCATTTTCAATCGCCGCTTGGAACTGCTTGAGACGACTGTTGGGTAGATCGACCCCGACCATAGTCGACATCAATGCGCCAAAACCGCTCCCGGCCAGCGCAATCGCAAGCAAAGCGCCTCCGCCCAGGGCCAAGCCCGCTGGCGGAAATGTCACGGCGACCAGACCAGCAACAATGCCGGTAGCGCCGCCGACAGCAATACCGCGCTCCAAAGCCGGGACCACGTCGCTTTTCTGCGCCAGGCTGGCCTCTGGCAAGTCCTCCATCGGCGTGCCTTCCTTGGCGATAACGTGAATGTGTCGCTCTTCGATGCGCGCCAGGAGCAGTTCATTGACGATGGTCTTGGCACTATCGACGGTAGGAACCATGAAATACAGTCTTCTCATCTTGGCATTCCTCTGCTCTCTGCGTTGCGGTGTGTCATGGGCCGCTGCCGCCCGTGCAGGCAGTACGTGCTAGGTTGTGGCTGTTCGCGGCTAGTCGTGCTTGTCCGTCTTGGCGTGCTTCTGCTCAAACAACTGATAGTGATATGAGCCCTCACGTAACAATTTGGTGCCGCATTCGGAGCAGTGTTGCTCCTGACAGGGAACACCTCTCTTGTGCAGCGTCTTCGCGCCGCACTTCGGGCAGACACACTGTCCTACCGGTCCCATTTCATGTCGATGCTGCACGCTCATTGCCGGGTTCGCTCCGTACCAAAGCCGCTCCGCTTATACTTAGTCTAGTTCGTCTTCGCGGCGCCGTCCGCCCCTGCAATGCACGGCGCACCTCAGTTCACAGTGGCTGCGTGTCCGTGGGCAGCCAATGGTGTGGTGTCTGAAATGGATGAGAGCACGCCCGCAGCGATTGCATTCGGCCCGGTCCCGTCGCGTCGGCTGGGACGCAGCCTGGGTATCAACAATATCCCACCGAAGGCTTGCTCCTATTCCTGCATCTACTGCCAGGTTGGGCCCACTCCCCACCAGGAAATCGAACCGCGCGCTTTCTATCCGCCACAAACAGTTGTTGCAGCCGTCATCAACCAGGTAGATGCCGCACGCGCCGCCGGCGAGCGCATCGACTATTTGACCTTTGTGCCCGACGGCGAGCCCACTCTCGACATCAACCTGGGCGAAACGATCAATCGGCTGCGGCCGCTGGGCATCAGCATTGCGGTGATTTCCAACGCCTCGTTGATTTGGCGCCAGGACGTGCGCACCGCGCTGAAGAAAGCGGATTGGGTTTCGCTGAAGCTCGACAGTACCGATGAGTGCATATGGCGGCAGGTCAATCAGCCACATGTCGCCCTACGGTTGAACGATGTGCTCCAGGGTATGCAACGCTTCGCCGGCGACTTTCGCGGTGTTCTGGTCACTGAAACCATGCTCGTTGCCGGCGTCAACGACAGCGCTGAATCCCTTGCCGGGGTCGCCCGGTTTGTCTCTGTCTTGAAGCCGAGCATCGCCTATCTCGCCGTACCCACCCGGCCGCCGGCACAACGATCGGTGCACGCACCCGCCGAAGATGTGGTCGTGCAAGCCTATGAAACCCTGCGAGCCACGGTGGAGAACGTTCAACTGTTGACGGGCTACGAGGGCGATGCGTTCGCCGCAACCGGCGATGCGCGACGGGATCTGCTCGGCATCACCGCGGTTCACCCGATGCGGCGGGATGCCGTCGAACAGTTTGTTGCCAAATCCGGGTTGGATTGGCAGTTCGTGGAACAGTTGATTGCACAGGGCGAGCTGGTGCGTGTGGACTTTGCCGGACGGCAGTTCTACGTGCGCCGGTTGCAATATTGCCGTTGAGCTGCAGTACCGGAGTCAGATTCCCCGGGGACGCACGTCACCGTGCACGGGTAGGCGCAACGACTGGTTGCGCGGGCGGGCGCATAGCCCGCTAAGCAACGAACGCCAAGCGCCATCCCCACTGACGGGCATAGCGCGCCACGTCATCGACGAGCCAACCGTTCATATAGTGCAGCAGATCGGGGGTGCTAGTGACGCGCGCATGACCGAGTAGATCGGCACTGGCTATCAGCATGGCTGCTTGGCCGCCAGCCTTCAGTTGCCAGAGCGTTTCGGCCGGCTTCAGTGCGTCGCCAGCCTGGCGGACCGGACGGGCGCCGCGTCGATCCGACACGACCGCGACGCGTGCCGGCAAGTCGCTCGCTATAAATCGATGTATGTTGTTCCTCATGGCAATTCAACCCGTGCCTCCCGGCGCTGCGTTGGTCCAGCGTCGTCTATGCCATTGCAAGTTGTATGCCGGTAAGCCGTCAGGCCCACAGATGAGGGGTACTTGTGGAGACGCTCGTCGCCAGGGGGGCGGTGCGCACCGCAACAGCGCAAAGCAATGGGGCGCGTGCACCGCATCCGGCGCTGCGCCTGAATTGATCAGGCGCCAGGCCGCTGCGGGCGGCCACGCCGCTTCACTGGGCGCGGTCGGTGAGCTCTGCGGTGATGTGTCCCTTTTCGTTGTCCATACCCATGGACAGAGCGACGCCGAGTAGTGAATTGAGTGGCGTCCAAGTCGTACCGTCGTAGCTCATCCATTTCTTGTAGAGGTACAGATCGCGGTTGAGGGTCGCCGTGAACACCTCGCTGACCGGTGCCTCGAGCAAGTAACCCGTGAGGCCAATCTCCACGGGGAAAGCCTGGCCTTTGGGGATGTAGAGGACATAGTCCTGGAGCTGGGTCTTGGCGCCGCCCATCTGCACGGTGGGCACGTTCGCCCGCAGCTCACCATTGGGCCCAATCTGATTGGCGCAGGCGGTAACCGCGCCCAGTATCACCATCAGAATCAGTATGTTAGCTAATTGCATGACAGTATCCTCGAGCATTGGTATGATTCATATCGTTTATCGATAATGACTTACTGTTTTACGATAAGTTCCTACCCTAGGCTACGCTGGTCGGGGCGTCAAGAGAGCGTATGGATACATCACATAGCGAACGGCAGATACGCAGCTGGGGGCGGCGGCTCAAGCGGGTGACGCTGGCCATGCTGTGCTTGGTACCCGTCGCGTTCTTCTTCGCGCTGCGCTGGGCCGATCTCGACACCCTGCTCCATCTGCCCGAGAGCGTGCGCATCGACCGGCACGGCCTCAGCGCCGCGGATTGGCTGGTCGTGGCTTCGCTCAGTCTGATCCGTCCGCTGGCGTTTGTACCGATCCTATGGTGGCTGTACCGATTGTTTGCGTCCTTCGAAACCGGCGTCGTGTTCTCCGTGCACAACGCCCGGCTGATCAAGTACTGCGGGCTGATGCTGATCGGCGTCGATGCACTGGCCATAGTCCAGGGCATGTTGATCGGACCCGTGTTGAGCCAGGCTGGCGTAACCACACCGTTCTTCTCCATTGAGGTGGCGCTGTCCTACAGCATCGTCGGGCTGTTCATTTACCTGGTGTCGATGATCATGGGTCTGGCCCAGGCGATTAGAGAAGAGCAGGATTTGACGATCTAGCATGGCGATCGTCATCAATCTCGATGTCATGCTGGCCAAGCGCAAGAAGCAGCTCACCGAGCTGTCGAACGCGATCGGCATCACCCTGCCGAACCTGTCGATACTAAAGAACCAAAAAGCCAAAGCGATCAGGCTCTCCACGCTAAACGCGATTTGTGAATATCTAGAATGCCAGCCGGGCGACATCCTGGAGTATGTGCCGGGCGAAGAAGCACCGTAAAGAGTAGACAGCGTATGCTGCCTGCGGACGCCGTCCCCCTGAACTTCGCTGGCGCTGCGTCCAGGCCGCATTGATGCGAACGGGCACAAGCGTAGCCTCGACGGAGTGCCTGTTAGGGTCTCAAGGTCGACTACGCGGGCTGGCACATCGCTGGCCGACGGCGGCAACATGGTTGAGATCCCAGAAGGGACGGATTTGTTGATCTACGACACCGCGATCATGGATGACGCGCCGGCCGCGTCGCCGGGTCACATTGTGTTCTTCCAACTGCCCACCATACCGTCGCGCCTTGGTGAAGTCGCAGCTCGGGCGCAGGCAAGAGCGGTGCTGCTCTCGCACCTGGCGCCAATCACCGAGCCGAACCTCGCCGAGATCAAGCGACTGATTCGCGCCCAGGGCCATGAGGGCAAGATTCGGACGGCGCGCGATCTGATGGTGCTCAATCTCGGTGGGCCGCGGTATCACGACCATGACGATGACCACAACGAGGATGATGACCGCTGTCACTAATATGCACTGAAGGTCGCGCACCAAACAATCGCAACCAGAGCGGCATTTCGTCGGGGCGGCGGCGGATCAACTCTGATCAGCGCCGGCCTCTTCATTTCGACTTGAGCTCATCGCCGATAAGGCAAACCCGCGCTGCGGCTCTGGGGATGGGCGGCCCTGTTCCCCAACGCGGAGGCCACGCCGTCTTCGCGGGTGCATCATGGCGCTCCCCGCTTGCGCGATCTACCTTTTCAAGTGACAGCGCCCATTTTCGGAAAAGGGGGCACCTAGACGCTTGGAGGCAGCCAAGGGAGGGAGGTTGCAATGGAAACTAAAATGGTTGACGTTACCCTGCACATCGACGAAACGCTCAGTGCAGACGCTCGTGATAGTCTGCGCGACGACTACCTGGGCAGCAACGGCATCATGGCGGCAGACTATCAATCCGAACATCCCCACCTGATGGTCATCGAATATGACCCGGACGTCACTGACAGCCAGACGCTGCTGGCGCTTGCGAAACAGCACGGCATTCATGCCGAATTGATTGGACTGTGATGGCGGCCGATATCACGGGCGGCTGGAGGTCCCGTCAGATGGCCGCGCGCTCGCGCAGCCCGAGCGCGCAAAGGCAGTTTCGTGTCTGTCCAAGGGGAAGCCGCAACTACGCAGTTGGCGAATTGCGCCTCACTTGACCCCGAACAATCCGTCGATGAAGTCTCTGACGGGGCGGCGCGTCTTGTCCTTGCTTTTTAGGGCCTTGCGCGCGTCCTGTTCCTCGATGGCCACTGCGCAGCGATTCTCATGACCAGCGCCGACGTCGCTGAACAACAGCACCAATACCGCCGGACTGGTCAGTCCCACGGCAAACTTGCCCAAGGTCGCGAACGTGCCCGACTCGGTCAAGCCGACGGAAGGTCCCGCCAGCGGTCCTGAGATGCGCACCGGATTGGAGACGCGAAACAGACTGGGATCCTTCGGCGCCGGCTTCAGCACGATCTCGAGTTGCTCGCTATTGAGGTCGACCACTCCGCTACCCGCGATTGTCATATCGGCGGTATCCACGAGCAACGCATCAGTAGTTGCGACGCCGTCCTTGAGGTCCCAGCGCGTTACGATGCAGTTGAGCTTCGTGTCCTCGCTCTCGACCCAGGTGCCGACCCACAGCAAGCGCAGCACACTACCGCCCCATATCTGCAATAAACGATTGGGCAGCACACCTTCACCGCCGACAAAACCGACGGTACCGTCAAGGGTGCTCACCAACTCACGCAGGTCGTTCCCCTGACCGTAGACATCCCAACCCAAGTCAATCTTCCCGCTCACGCGCGATACGCCGCGTGCGCGAAGCGCCTCGCCGTAGTCGATGCCCACCAGCGCGCCGCTCGCCCGAAAATCGGGTACCGCGGCACGAACGTCGAGGCTACCGTCAACCTCAACCGAGGATCCGGCATAAGTTCCGTGCAATCGCTCGAGCTCCAACACGCCTTGCTCGAGCCTCGCCGTCAATCCCAACTGGCCTAGTACACGTTCGCCGACGGTTGCCTCCCGTATATCAACGCGCACATCAGCGTCGAAACCGCGCAATTGGTCGGCATGGAACTGGATGTCCGGTAGCAACCTTTCCGCGGCGTCCGCCGCGGGTTGGGACTCCGGCTCCGTCTCCGCCAGAGCTTGCTCCGCTGATTCCTCAACCTTGAGAATGTCCGGCATCTCGACTCGGTCGAAATCGAGCATCAGCTTGACCGTCGGCCTGTCGCCAACGCGGCTGAGCGTCAGTCCACCCGTTCCATGACTTCCCGCTGATGCGTAGCGGATATCGGCGAGCTCGAGTCGGCCAGGCCATGCGGTCAACCGCGTTGATGCCGTGATCGGGACTCGCACGGCCAACGGGACTCCCAGCAACTGTTCGAGCCCATCGGTGTTGTCACTCTGTACGTCAACTTTGAACTGGGCACCCAGGTCCTCCTTGAGCCGACGCAGCTCCCCTGCGGCGTCGATCCGGGTTCCACCTACCTGTGCCGAACCCTTCAGAGGCAGCATCGGCTTTCCGTCGAGCAACTCGTGAAGCACTAGCGTCGCGACAGAAACCTGCACCGGCGCATCATTGACCGTCGCAGAAGTAGAAACCTCCAATCCATGTTGAGGCGATGACGTGATACGAATTCCACTCAATGGCGGGATGCTGCGCGGCTCTGGTCCATCTTGGTATCGCAGCGATGCGCTGGCAGCGTTCGCTTCCAAGTCTGCCCCCTCCAGCAGCTTCGACCAACTTTCCGCAGCGGCATTACCCTGGATAGACACTCCTTTGACGCGTCCGCGCCACCCCTCGGTGACCAGGACCTTGGGCAAGGTCTGGCCCAGGACGATCGCGTCGGCATCAACGATTGCGCTGACCTCAGGGCCGCGCTCACCGAATACCAATGTGGTCGCACCGCTAAGCGTTGTCGGCCCCGTGCGCAACTTCGCGTTGGTGATACGAAGTTCCCCACTTGCGTACCCGATCTCACAAGAGGCATCACGCGCCTCCGCGCGTTTGCTGATCGCATGGCGAATCCGTGCATCGAGATTGAGGGTTACATCGACGTCTCCGTCGCCTTCGAACTCCTCGGGCAAGAACGCGTCGACCAAGGAAACGATCTCGTCAACATCAACCGTATCGCCTGCAGCCTCGCCACTGATCGCGACCGTCTTGTCGGCGACGTCGATTCGCAACGCTGTGTTTGCCGAACTGTTTGGCGCCTTGGCGTTACCTTCGACACGCATAGCCGTTCCGTCCACCCACAGCCGCGCGTTGGCATCCAAACGCCGCTTTCCCACGGTCGCGGTCGCGTTCCGCACAGTGAGCGTGCCGCCCTCGGTACGTGCCGACAATGAGGCATCCTCCAACGTGCTCTCCAGACCCGTAATCTGGCTGGCAGAAAGCGCTAGCTGCGCATTGACCGCGCGCAAGGCGCGGTCCAACGTCTCAGCGACGGCCACGGTCGCCGCGGAGGACACAGGCTCACCTTCGTTTGAAAAGGCCAGCAACTCCTCGAGGGCCACGCGTCGGCTCGAAACAGAGCCGCTTAGCGTTGGGATTTCGGTCGACCAATCAAAGGTGATCTGCCCCTCTGCGCTGCTAGTGCCGGCCTCCACCGCAAGCTCGGAAAACTTGATGTGTTCGGACGCAGCGTTCAGTTCGCCGCGAACCACCACGTCGCCCACCTGAGGAAGCGCCACACCAAGCAAGTTCTCCACCAGTGGCAAATTGTGCGATTCGACGCTAAATGCACCGGCCACATTCATCCAATCCCACGGCGCTGGGGCTGCGCCGTCGATTTTCGCGGCACCGTAGGCGGTTTCGGCCTCCAGGCGTAGCGGCCAGACATTCTGATCAGTCTCGTCCGATACCGGTCCTAACCGTGCCAGCACGGTGATTGCGCCTGTTTCGTCCGATAGCTGCGCGTCCAGTCCTAGCGCGTCGACATCTGGAATGCTCAAGGCGAGTTGATGCACTTCCAACTCGACGGTGTGCGCGTCGGCATCGCGGTAGCTGACGTGGCTGTCCGCGACCGAGAGCTTGTCAATCAGGATGTTCTTGGCCGCACCAGCCTCCTCGCGACCTTCGGCAGGTAGATCGAACGACCAGTTGCCTATGCCATCTTCGTTGCGCTCAAGATTCAGCGTCGCACCGTCGATCTCCACCGCCCGCACACGGACGACGTCCCTGCGCACTGAGGACAAGTCCAGCGCCAGCCTGGCGCTCGCCACCGTCGCCAGGCGCGGTGCGGCGCCCCAGTCGGTGTTGAATACTTCCAGCTCCGTCGCACGCACGCTCAGATGCGGCCAGGCGTCAAGATAGATGCCACCACCGATATGGATTGCGCGGCCGATAAGCCGCTCGCTCTGCGCCAGAAGGGGATTTACCAGAATGCGCAAGTTGACCGTAAACAGCGCAACTCCCACCAGGGCGAACACAAGTGGAATGCCGACAAGCAGGCCAGTGGCCCAGGACTTGAACTTCGATTGACGAGGCGCTTTCTGCGTCATGTGCGTTTGCGGATTCTTGGGAGCTAACCACTAGCTCTCAGCTCAAATCGTAGCAGACCCCGATAAGTGTTGGAGGTGAGTCGCGGCGGATGACACGACTGCCATGGTTGGCCTTGGTCGCTCCCGGGATAGGAGGGTCGGTTCTGCTGGAGCACAGATGTTACTACTGGCAGGCGGCCGGACATGGCGCGGGATGCGCGATGATGGTGAGGTTGGGCCGATTGCCTGATGATCAACATGACCGGGCCGAACGCAGCACCTGGACTCGGCGCTGCTTCGTCCAGGCTACATCACACCGCCAACACTACTGACGAGCGACCCAGTCCTTGGCCTTGTCGAAGTCGGCGAAGGCAAAGATCGAGATCTCAGCGCGAACAAAATGCGAAGCAAGCGATTCGGCCAATGTACCGAGAGAGCTGTCGGTGCCGATGGTTACCCTCTTGATGTGCTTGTGGTGGTTCTTCACGAACCTTATGTGGGAGACCAGCCCCGCAAAGCTGTCCCAGCCTGGGAAAAACTCGACGTGGATCAGTATGCCACGCAGATCACCTTGACCCTCGATGATTGCATCGACCTGCTTTGCTGCGGCCTCGAAGTCGGCGGCCGCCAACGGCCCGTCGGGTTTCAAAATGACAGTGCCGGGCCTGTCATCAACCGTAATCGAAATCACGCCGATTCTCCTCTGCCCACTTGGCGTAGCTCCGTGCTCGGCTGGTCCCAGTAGCTGCGCTGGCGCAATGTCCCTCGGGGCACGATCTAAAGTCGGGATCGCGCGGACCTTCACGGCGTTTGTGCGGACTAGGTACTCAACCCACGCCAGGGGTACGGCTGCGACGCACGTGCTCCTATTTGCATTCGCCCACACGCCGCCCTTCGAGCGTCTGGATCATGCTCATTGCGGGCGCGTCGCCTTGCTGCATAGTCATGTCGATCCGCCCCTTGTAGGTATCGCCCGCATAGGTAATCTTGCCGGTACCACTGGTCTTCATACCCTGACTGTCGCATTTGACGCGCCAGGTCACCGTATCGCCGTCTACCGTGTGCTCGAGCAGCTGGCACTCCTGGCCCGGATCCTGCGTCTTGGGCACGAGATCCTCCGCACGCAAGCAGTAACGCTGTGTCACGGGTGGGATCGCCATGGGCATTCCGGGCATCTCTGTCTTGATCGTCGCCTCCCATTGACCAGGATGAACATTTGGCTGCGCTGCAAACGCTGGCAACGCGGCAAGCAGTGCGATGCAAATCCACGTGATCTCTTGCTTCATGCCTTCCTCCTTCGTTGACCGCGGTCCCGGGCGCCATGTCGCCGCCAGCATCCCGGCGGCGAGCGCTCAGCCCACCTTGCCAAGTTGCTCTTCGTCAAGGTCCTCTGGCAACTCGCCTTCTTCTAAATAAGTATATCCGTACCCAACGGCACACTCTGGCAAACCGAGTTGCTCGACCAGGTCGGCGTGACGCTCCACTGCAAAGACATAGCCTTCATCGTCGAGCGAACTCGCCCGCAGTGTGCGCTCAATCTCTGCGGCATCACCGCCGAACAGATCTGCCAACTTGTCCGCGATGCCGCCCGCGGGCGTCGTGGGTTCCTCCAGCCCTTTGAAATAGTCCGGCATCGAGTTGTACTCGTCCTCGAGGTCGCCATTCACGTACAGCCAATAGGCCAGCACATCGTCATCATGGTTCATGATCGCTAATGCCGGACACTCCAACTCGGCGGACAGACCCGCGGCGAGCGCCACCAGCACTTCGGGGTCCTGCTCTTCGCACTCGGCGTCGTAGACGACCGTGTATTCACCTAGCCTTGGTGTGACATAGGCCTCACGCCCGCGCAGAGCGTTAACGACAGCGACCTGTTCGGGACCACGCAGCGTAACATTGGTATAGAACGAACCCATGGTATTGACACTCCTCTCCTCCCTTAGCTGTGCGCTAACGCAGAACCGCGCATGTCCCCGTAGCTTGGATGTCGCGGTGAATACGCATTAGACAACAGTGCGTTAATTGCATGGGCGCCCTGTTGGGGTGCCGCTGTAGCCGAGATACCCCAAAAGTGCCGTGACAGAGTCAGTCCACCACGGTCGATTCAGGCACCACTCGCGGCAGTGGACGCATCACCTGGGCGCGCGTTAGCGGTGGGCTGGACCTGGCGCGACCACTTCTGGTTTGACGCCCCGAGGATGCTTTGCATCCGATGAAACACTTCGTCCACATCGCTCTCCGAAATGCTCTGTGCCGCGCGGTACTCCAATTCCCGCAACAGATCCTTGAGAGCGTAATAGGTTGTGCGCTCGTGAATCCACAACTCTGCGGGCTTGCGCAGGCCCTCGATCGAGGTCAGCACACCTACGAGGGATGTAATGGCAACAATTGCGAGATTGGCACCCTGTTGCGACGCCGGGACAGTCAGCGCGATGCTGCCGAGAATGGCGGACGCGGCAGCCAGCAGGAATACGGTGTAACGCAATGAGCGATACATGTGCTTGTGTTTGTTTGACTCGACTTTGAAGTTTTCAATTTGGGCGAGCAGTTCCTCGCGGAGTTTGTCGAGCTTCTTCATGTTCTGGACTCCCTTTCACTGCAGACCGTATTGGAATCACTGCGCGCGGGCGATGCCTGGTTGTATATCCTATCCCGTTGTCCGTTACTTGGGCGGCAGCGAACTGACGAACATCTCGCAGCGTTTGACCCAGCGCAACAGGTCATCGTCCGATTCGAACCCAGCCGGCGCAACGTACACAAATCCCCTCAAGGCTTTGCCAGTGAAATCCATCTCGCGCGCATGCGGCTGTTCCAGCGCCCTCGCGTATTGCGCCGGCCCCACACGGGCCATCAGGGTGTCGTTGAGCACGCCACAACACATGTGGCCTCGCATCATGAAAGCAAGGCCGCCGAACATCTTCCTCTCCTCGACATCCAGCCGGTCGGTGAATATTTCCCGTAGCCGCTGCGCTACCCCTTCATCGTACGCCATGTTCGCTCCTTCGATTCTTCAACGGGGGCGCAGACACCCTAACGACGCCTCCTGGTTGCGGTCGCTGATGGGCCTCGCACCAACAGCCGCGCAGAGCGGAGCATACTTGTTTCTCGTTGACACTCGCACATCGCACCATAGCGCTCGGCGGTGTCCACTCACTATCGTCATCTCGCAACAGGTCTTGCAGGATCAGATAGTCGAACTCCAATGCCTGGGAGGCATAGTGAAGCGCGTGGCCATCTTCGCCTGTGTGGCGGTCCACGGCTTTGCCCAAGTAGTAGCCCGCCGCCGAGGCGCAGCCGCTCAGCGAAGGCAGCACGAGAAGCAAATAGAGGACGCGGGCGTGGCGACTCTTCACCATTGCGGGCCGTTACCTCTGCCGATAGTTGCTATCGCCCCAGGGTTCACTTGGCACCAGGAGGCCTATTCTTATGGGTATGACGTTAGCGATATGATGGGAGAAACTCAATAGTCACAGCGCATCGCCGGGGCCGCCGCACGTAGCTGCGAACGGCATTCGACTGGCGGCACTGCTTGTTTGGTGGGATAGTTGGCATATGACCTGGAGACGGCAGTAATGCGGTTTTTTCGCAGCGTTGTGCTCTTGCTGGCGCTGACAGCCTGCACGACCACCACCGTCGCCCCCTACGTTCGCCCGGCGCCGCAGTATGCCCTGCCCGCGCAGCCCGACGGGGCGTTCTCGGGAATCGAATCCGCGATTCGTGCTTCGCACGGGCCGGAGGCATCGGGGTTCGAATTGATTGACCGCAACGAAGATGGCCTGCGCTGGCGGCTCGCTCTGATCGACTCGGCCAGGCACACCATCGACGCCCAGTACTACCTGTGGTATGGCGACGCCGCCGGCCGCATTCTCGCCAAGCGCCTGCTCGACGCCGCAGACCGTGGCGTCAAGGTGCGTATGCTGGTCGACGACCTCAACACGCTGTTCGCTGATGCAACCACCGTCCTGATGCGCGACAAGGTCGTGGCATGGTTGGACGCACACCCGAATCTGGAGCTCAGACTGTTCAATCCCTGGTCGAAGCGGGAGATGGCCAGCCGCTTTGGAGAGGGGGTCAGCGATCTGGAACGACTCAACCAACGCATGCACAACAAGGCCCTGATCGTCGACAACCAGGCGGTTATTCTGGGCGGACGCAACGTCGGCGACGAATACATGGGATTGCATATTGCCTTCAACTTCCACGATCTCGATGTGCTGGGGATCGGGCCTGTGGCGCGACAGTCCTCAACCGTCTTCGACGCCTACTGGAACAGCGCCTGGGTGATGCCAGTCTCGGCGCTCGAGATAGCCATATCGCCGGATGAACAGACCGCGGCGCGGGCGAAGCTCGTGCGCGTACTCAGCGAGGAGCAGAGGCTCACGCGGTTCCCGCTTGAGCCTCAATCATGGTCCACCGAGTTTGATGCGCTGGCCACCAGGTTGCACCCGGGAACCAGCGAGGTGCACGCTGATCTACCCAAGGGCGGTGCCATCGAACAGGTCATGCTGGGGCGGATCCACTCGATGCTGGATTCGGCCCAGGATGAACTGCTGATCGTCAACGCTTACATCATTCCAACCGATAGAGGAATCACCAAGCTAGGTGCGCTCAAGAAGCGGGGCGCTAAGATGAAAATTCTGACCAATTCACTCGCCTCGCACGATGTGCCCGCCGTGAACAGTCATTACAAGCAATGGCGCAAGCCCATTCTGAAAGCGGGAGCGGAACTGTACGAAATGCGTCACGATGCTGAGATTCAGTCCCTGGTCTCCGATACGGCGCCTACGCGCGCGAAATTCATGGGCCTGCACTCCAAGGCAATGGTTGTCGATCGTAAGCACGTCTATATTGGCTCCATGAATTACGACCCACGATCGGCGTTGTTCAATACCGAGATGGGCGTGTTCGTTAACAGTCGCGGCCTCGGCGACGCGCTCGCTGAGTTGATCGAACGCGACATCCAGCCTGCCAACAGCTGGCGCGTTGAACTGGACGAGGACGGCGAGCTCCGCTGGGTCCACGATAAGGAAGTCGTCACTACGCAGCCGGCACGAAACTGGTGGCAGCGCGTCGAGGACGTCATCTTTCGGGCGTTCCCAAAAGAATACTACTGACCGTGTTCAAGTCGCGGGGACTGCGAGAAGCAACGCATCAACTTGGATTGGACGACGAGTGCATTTGCCAACATGCAAAGAGGTGAACACGTGAAACCATTCCTGACGCTGGCCATTCGAGCGGCCGTCATTGCCCATGTCCTTGCGGCAGCGACCGGCTGCGCCACAACGTCGCCAGAGGAAGGCGGACCAACGGCAGCAGAACTGGATGAGATGGGCGAAAAAGCCGTCGCCACCCTGCTCGAAAGCAAGCCAGAGGTGCAAGAGACTTTAGACAAATCGGTTGGTCACGTGGTGGTCAATATGACGGTAACCAAAATCCCCTGGTTCGGTGCCGGCGTTGGCTACGGTGTCGTCGTCGACAAGCGAACCGACACGCGTTCGTACATCAGAGTGTCGCGCTTCGAGGTCGGCGGCGGCTATGGCGCGCAGAAGTACAAAGTGGTCATCGTGTTCAGCGATGCGACGCTCCTGGAGCGCGCTGCCAAAGGCACGTGGCACTACGAGGCCGGTGCCGAAGTTGCGGCCGGCAGCACCAGCGCCGAAGTTGGCGCTGGCAGCAGCGGTGCCGACGGTGTCCCGACAAAGTCCGGCAAGGGCTACAAAGCCTTCAAGCTCGCCGAGGGCGGAGCCGTCGCGACGGTGACTGTGCGCGTGGCGAACGCCAAGCCCTACCTGAAGGACTAGCTGCCGGGCTGTGCCAGAGTGAGAGCCGAACCGTGTGGCCCAGACGAAGCGACCGTTAGACCAGACCGTCCAGGAGTAGACACACCGACAACAACCACATGCTGGGCACCGTGTGCCGCCGTCGGTACGCTTAGAGCTTTTCCGCTTGTGGCGCTTGCCATTTCTCATATTCCTCGAGGTCGGGCGCATAGATCCTGAGAATAATATCCAGGTTCTCATCCTTGCGATTGATGGGGAGCCAGTTTTCTTCTGGGACTCCTTCAGGCTGTTCCGCCGCGACGTAAATCTCAATGCCACCATCGGCGTTGAGTTTCATCCCCGAATTCTCCCCCACGCTGTATTTCTTGCGATCATTGGGTATAAAAAATCCGTTCGCCGAGTCATACAGCGTCAGCGACCAAAAGGCCCGCGCCGGCGGCAACTCGTCCTTTGTCATGCGGATCACGTAGTCGTACTGCGCATTCATAGGTTGGCCATCTTTGGTTGTGACCGGGGGATATACCGCTTCCGCCGCGGGTTGACCTATCGGGCCAATTACCGATTGCATCACCAACAGACTCAGAGAAATCTGACCTTTGGGCTGAAACAGTGAAGTTCCGTGCTCCGCCGTGACTGCCGGGTCCATGGCGCGGGCGAATTTCTTCTCTCGAACCTCATCGGCGATGGCCCTGAAGCGCTTCCCATCGATTGTGGCCACTTTGGTTTTGTCAAAGCTCTTGCCCGGTTCGATGCCCAAGGGCTTCAATGCGGCAAGGAGTCCCGTGTCCACATCATCATTGGGATCGAAACTGGTGTGATTGACCACAAACTGCATCACCTCCAGAAAATTGTTCTCGTAAACATCCGGATCCGTTTGGCCAACGTCGGGAAACTGTACGTCATCAATAGCCTTGGCCGACCCACCTAGGATTTCTGACAAAGTCATCAGCTTAATAGATTTCATTTGCTCGACGACTCTTCCAAACCGTTCTTTGTCATTGGCATGGGGCATGACGCGCAGGACCGCAGAGACGAAGTCGCCCGTCATTTCAAAACTGCGATCGACGCCGTCGACCTTGCCGCCGTCAAAGCCTTCAGTCCGAGAGGTGTAGAAAAGCACCTTCTCGGGCTTGCCGAAATCACCCTTGGTCGTCGACAGAGGTATATTGACGTAATGATCATAGCCGGTGACCATCAACGAAACGTAGGTGGAGTCAATCGCCGGCAGATCAAGAATGACCGGATCCTTGCGCAGGTCTAACATACATCCGACATAGAGAGTGTCATTATTGGGACGTGCGATTTCCCGCATCGTGTGATCTTTCAGCTCGGTATCTACATCACAGGTGTTCCACCCGCCCTGCTTGAGCGCGAACTTGTTGTTCACGTTGTACATCGCGACATACTGGTAAGAGCGACGGACGATGTCCTCGATCTGCTCAGCACTGAGGTCCGATACGATCGTCTTCTCACTCTTGCCAGAATCGGGACTGGTCGTTTGTGTGGAGTCTTCCTTGCTGCACCCCACGCACAGCGCTAGCGCCAGCAGCACCGCACCGAGGCCTGAAATTTGCGTCACATTCATTCGCTTTCTCCTGTCGGCTTTGTTGTCCAGCTTGGAGCGCCTGTTCAACCGGGTGGCGCCTGATCCCGGCGCGCTATGGCGTATACCAAATCGGCGAGGTATACGCACGCTCCTGCTGAGTCGGCGGCACATCGTTGGGTAACTCGACTCCGAAGAACGCCGCGTCGTAAGTGGTCCAGCGCGGTGTCGGGATCTCCAACACGCGCACGTAGTAGAAGGCACGCTGTTTGGCATCGAAGTTGGGGTCTTTCCAGTACGCCAGCATCAGGGCATCACCGATGCTGTTGGTATAGGTCGCGGTTTTTACATCGACGCTATCGCCGACCGGCTTGTCGCAGCGATGTTTGTCGGTAATCTTGCGACCATCGGAGCAGAACACGTCGTACACTTGTTCATGCAGTTTGCCGCTCTTGTCCAGCCAGCCTTTAACGATTTGAATGCGATCCAGATTGGCACCATCGACATCGCGTAGCGCGCGGATCACAAACGTGGGTGCTTTGCCTTTGGGTGCCTTGGTCAGATCGCCGCCCATCGGCACACCGCGCAGATAGCCAGTCTTCGCAAAATCAGGACGCTGCACATCGGCCGCGTCAAAGTCCCAGCCGGCGAAGACCCGCACCGCCATGCGGGTGCCGGTGGTGGCGTAGACTTCCTTGCGCGCCAATGCACCCCACACGGCTTCGCGGGTATTGTCCGTAGCCCAGACTGCTGCGAGGCCTGAAGCCAAGGTCTGGTAGTGACGCACGGTGATGTCCGGCCCCCCCGGTTCTTGCAGGAAGCCGGTAATTTTTTCCTGAAACCGTTCCGGCTTGCCGGTTGGTTCGGCGGGGGTTGCCTTACCGAAGTAGTTATTCTCCTCGGTGGTCGCCAGCGACGTGTGCGTGTCGGTCGAGCCGATCATGCCGAACTTGAACGGATTGGCGCCGAGCGCCTGCTCGTACTTCAGCCCCCTCTTCAACGCCTCGCGCGCATATTCGCGCGGCAACATCTCCTTGGTCTTGGGCTCAGGACCAAAGCTGCCCTTGTCCCAGGTGCCATAGTCGGCATACTCGTCGTTCGGCGACAGGGAAGGATGAGCCTCGCCGTCGCCTTTCATCTGCGTGACTTCATACACTGGCTCCCAGCGCATCCGGCGCTGGGCGTAGTCACGATTCAACTTCTTCTTCGTGAACGTGACGTCATCGAACATCAGTCCGTTGGAAAGATTGCCATTGTGCGGGATCGCAAGCAGCTGGCCGCCGGTCTTTGCTTCATAGGCGGCCATCCATTTCCACAACTCTTCCGGGTCAGAGGTGTCGTAGTTGGACAGCGGGATGATCCGGTCGGCCTCGTCTTTGCCATCGCGGAAGATGACGTTGCGGTGCAGGTTGTTACCACCGGGACTGGACGTCCACTCGAAGCCAATCAGCGCCGTGAACTTGCCGGGTTCATTGAATTTCTCGGCCGAGGCAGTCAGGCGCTGCCACATGGTACGGGTCAAGGCCTCGTTTCCCTTGAGAGGGTCCTTTCGTTTGGCCATGCCGTCGCCCCAGAGCGTGTAAGCATCACCGTACTTGCCCGCATAGACCATGTTGGCAATCTTCTTGCCAAATTCGAGTTTGAGCAGATCCGGATTCTTTTCGGCGATCATCGGCGCCAGGCCCAGATTCTCCGCATGGTCGGCCACCACAAGGAAGTCCAGCGGGCGCTGCAAGCGCGCGCGAACGCCATTACTGGCCACAACGATCTCGCCGCGGGCGAAACGGTAGGCCTCATCCGGCCCGAGCCGGTTGCCGATCATGCCGGCGTCGGTCGAGAAAGAAGTGTGTACGTGGGTGTCACCCCAGAACACACGCTGCGGATAACCGATATTCAGATAGGGCCCATACTCCTTCTCGCCGATATGGTCGCTTTCTGTCGGCTCATACCCGTAGCCGGCGTAAGGCTCAGCCGCCACTGCCAAGGTTGAAAAAGACGCTGCCGAGATGAGAACTGCGGCCAGGACTGATTGGTTTCTCATGGACGCTTCCCTCCGATGAGTTGAGATTCTTCTATTCCTTCTCCTAGTGCGGATTCTCGCCGAGATCAAATAGGTGCCCACGCCGATCACCCAGCGTCGCCAAGCGTCGCGTCACCTGATTTCCGTCCAGACGCACGTTGCACCGAGCCACCTCGCCTAACGGGTCAACAGGCTCTTGGGCGCAACGAAGTTCGCCTGCAACCGGAACCGCAGCCCTTCGGGACCTGCGGCCGGCGCTTCCGCCCAGTAGCCCACGCCGGCCTGCAGGCTGACCGGCAGCTTGCCGACGCGAACCAGCTTGGACACCGCTGCGTTGATCGGCACCGACCACTGTTCGGCCTCCCAGTTATAGCTGCTCTCGGATTGCACCGACACCGTCCACGCGCTCGGCCAGGTGTAGGCGACAAAAGGCTGAATGAATGTGTTGTCGATGTCTTGGCGGTTATCGTCTCCGGCAAACGACCACACATGATTGGCAAGGCCACCGAGGGTCCAGGGCCCGCGCATCGTAATCAGCACGCCCGCCGGACCGGCTCCCCACTTGTCGGCACCGAGCTTCGAATCGGTGGCTGTCGGCAACAGCAGGATGGGGCCGGCACCCCAGATGAGGCCGCCCGCGGTCGGCTGCTTCGGTGAAAAGAACATACTCAGGCTGATATCACCCAAGCCGAACTGCGAACCCGCACCGGGGTAGATGTCGTCCTGCCAGATGACCGGCATGATAGTTCGGGTAATGAGGTTCCAGTCCGGGTTGACCTCAAAGGGGACGACCGGCTGCACGTTTGTCGTGATCTTCGCCCCGTCGGCCGCTCCGATATCGCTATCGAAATTCATCTGGATCGGCAAAGTCACCAGGTCGGCCAAGGGGTTGGTCAGCTCCTGCGCGAGATCCGCGTCCCCTCCCTCCTGGGCCGGCGCCGCAATTGGCACTGCCAGCGAGACAAGCAGCCATAACGTGATGCAACCGCACCAGTTTTTCATCTCTATCCCCCTTGCGCTTGTGACAGGCAGAGTCAGCTCAGCCAGCACGGCGGCAAACTCCCGGGCTGACCTCTGGACTCGTCGGAAGACCCGCCGGCAACACTCTCGACATTGGGCCGACCCGATGCTACTAAGATTAGCAACAGATCAGCGTGTAGAATGTGGATCCGTACCCGGCTGAGATAGTCACTCATCGGGGCCAGCAAGCCACCGGCAGCGAACGCACACTATGACTATGCACGGCTTACCGTCCTTGACCGGAGACCTCG
>Ga0111166_1094_pt1 | contig 18723 bp, 13 predicted proteins | sample DeeMarSeWOR28_12_FD_80267 | JGI IMG/M metagenome (GOLD analysis project Ga0111166, IMG submission 80267) | Thiotrichales bacterium SG8_50
AATGCGCGCTGGGAGCTTGAACAGACGACGGTGGTTGCGCCAGCCGACGGCACGCCGATCAACGTGCAGTTGCGTCGGGGGTCGTACGCAGTTCCGTTGCCGCTTTCGCCGGCCATGAGCTTCGTTGAGGAAGAGCACCAGGTCATTGCGCTGTTCAATCAGAACGAACTACATCAGGTGGAGCCCGGCAATGAAGTGGAAATCGCCTTGTCGACCTATCCGGGAAAAATTATCAAGGCCACGGTTGACTCAATTGTGTGGGCGCAAGGACAAGGGCAGCTGGCCGTGAGCGGCATGGTCCCGGAGACAGGGCCCGCGCCGTTGCCACCGGGGCGGTTTGCGGTGAAGTTCAAAATTTCCGAGCAGGATCACGCGCGATTCCTGGCCGCGGGCGCCCGAGGGAATTGCGCAATTTACACCGATCACCTTGCTGCGCTTCACATCATTCGCAAGGTGATGGTGCGCGTCGGATCGTACCTTAACTATCTCATCCTGAAGCTGCATTAAACCGTGGCGGCACAACGCACCTTCATGGCGTGGTGTCAGGAGCGGCAAGTCAGCGTTGTGGCCACGCTTGCGCTGACGCTGGGCAGCGGGGGCTGCGCACTCAAGGACCCGCCCACCGCAACGGAACTGCGTGAAGAGACCCTTGTGCACGCCTCGTTGCCCTCGAGTTGGACCGCGCCCGGCGCCCCCGAGGGTACGGTCGCGGATGGCTGGCTCGCCACCTTCCATGACTCCTCGCTTGAGGCGCTGGTCTCGGAAGCGCTCCAGTACAACGCCGATTTGGGCGTTGCGGCGGCGCGCGTTGAGCAGGCCAGTGCTCTTGCCCGCGCCGCTGGCGCCGCCATTTACCCGGCTGTCAGTCTGCTCGCGCGCGGTGGCGGTCCGCTTTCGGGCGATGGTTCCGGTCTGCAAGGTGTCTGGTTGAATGCCTCCTGGGAGCTCGATCTCTGGGGCCGTGTCCGTGCCGGCCGCGAAGCCGCTGCCGCTCAATATGCGACGATCGAGGCTGACTACGCGTATGCACGCCAGTCGCTCGCCGCAGCCGTCGCCAGGAGCTGGTTTCTCGTCATCGAGGCCCGGCAGCAGCTGGCGATTGCCACAGAAATGGTTGAAGCGGGCGAGCGACTGGCGCAACTCGCGCGCGAGCGACGACGTGTCGGTGTTGCGGACGAGTACGACGTAGTGGTTGCGGAGGCGAGCCTCGGCGGTTTTCGCGACACGCAGGAGCAGCTGCAACTGGGCTACCAGCAGGCACGGCGGGCGCTCGAGATATTGCTCGGTCGCTATCCAGCGGCATCCATCGATGCAATGGCGGAGCTGCCCGTGATGCCACCGCCCGTGCCGGCGGGATTGCCTTCCGAGCTGCTCGAGCGCCGCCCGGACGTAGTGGCGGCGGAGCGGCATGTGGCCGCTGCTTTTCAGCGCGTTGCGGAGGCGAAGGCTGCGCGCCTGCCCAAAATCTCGCTTACCGCGGGCGTCAACACGGTTTCGAGCGACTTGTTCGTCCTGAAAGATCGCGACAATCCGGTGTGGAATGCGGGAGCGTCATTGCTTGCGCCGATCTTCCAGGGTGGAGCATTAGTGGCACAAGTCGACATTCGCACCGCGGAGCAGAAGCAGGCGCTCGCCGAGTACGCGCGCGCCGGATTGCGCGCCTTCAACGATGTCGAGAATGCCTTGTCGAGCGAGGCGACGCTGCGCCTGCGCGAGCGTGTTTTGGCGCAGGCGGTGGCCGATAACCGGCGTGCGGTCGAGCTGGCGGAAATTCGTTATCGTGTCGGCGCGACCGACTTGCGCTCCGTATCGCAACAGCATCTCGCGCTGCTCGCTGCGCAGACTACGTTGCTGCGCGTGCGCAGTGAGGCGCGCGTGCAGCGCGTCAACCTGCATTTGGCTCTGGGTGGAAGCTTTGACTTGCCGGCGGCCGCTTCGGCAACGGATAATCGGACGCCGGCAACCCGGAGCGCCGCTACCTCAATGCACCCGCCGCGGGCGTTGCAGAGCCCGTAACCGCAACTACCGGGAAATCTTTCTAATGAGCGCAGCCCGCTTTCTTCCGTCTGGTCGGTCCCCGATGATCGCAAGGCTTCGTCTCCTTGCCCGCGCAATCCTGCTGCTGGCGTTCACCGGAGGTGCCGCAGCGGCGCCAGTATTTCCGCCCATCGGTGTTCCGGGGCAACAACATCCCGGCAAGTTTGTCTGGTTTGACCTGGTTACCGATGATCTCCCTGCCGCACGCAACTTCTACGGCGCCGTCTTCGGCTGGCAATTTCGTGCTGTTGCCGAAGCGCCCGCATCCTATACGGTCATCTCCCATGCCGGTCGCAACATTGCCGGAATGTTCGAAAAAGCGCCGCCGCCGGGTGCTTCAAGCACTGCCCGTTGGCTGGCGCTGATATCCGTAGGCGATCCCGCCAAGGTCGCGCGCTACGTCGAGCAGCAAGGCGGCAGCGTGATTGTGCCGCCGGCGACCTTCGCCGGCCGTGGCACGCATGTGCTGTTCCGTGACCCGCAGGGCGCGGTGTTTGGTGTGCTCAAGTCCGAATCCGGCGATCCCGCCGACACGCCGGTCGCGGACGGCGATTTCTTCTGGCTGGACTTGCTGGCGCGCAATCCGGCAAAGGCCGCCGAGTTTTACCGGGGCCTCGCCGGCTACGAGGTGGATGAGCAACAGTTGGGAACGGGCATGGCGCGCGCGGTGCTCGCATCCGGCGGCTATGCGCGCGCCGGCATCGCGCCGTTGCCAGCGCCCGTCAAACAGCCAGGTTGGTTGCCTTATATCCTCGTGGACGATGTTCCGGGTACGCTCCAGAAGGTGCGCGCCGCAGGCGGCAAGATCCTGGTCGAGCCACGCGCGGATTTGCTCGACGGTAATCTCGCCGTGATCGCGGACCCGAGGGGCGGCGTGCTCGGTATCGTTGACTGGACACCATCGAACGACGCAGGGTCGAAGCGATGAGCGGCGCAACTCGTCTGTCGCGGAATCAGCACCGATCCGCAATCCTTGTCTTGGCGTGGGTCATCACGCTGCTGGCGGGATGTGCCGGCTCCGGCTCTGGTCACGTAGGCGGCTCCGTCTATGTCGGTGTGGGGTACTACGATCCCTGGTACTGGGGTCCGGGTTATGTTCCACCCCCCGGCGGAGTTGGGCCACCGCCGCCACGGCCGGTGCATCCGATAGAAAGGCCGCCGAAGCCGATCCAGCCGATTGCACCGCCGTCACGTCCGTCGCCGCCTCCCCGACCACCGGCAACGCCGCGCCCAGCCCCGCGCCGCCGATAGTGAGCCCGACCGACATGGGCCAGCGTAGCGTTCGTCGGCGAGGTTTGACCTGCGTCATGGTTGTGCTGGCAGTCACGGCATAGCGTGACGAAGCCATGGCACGAGACAGCGTCCAGATCAAGATCAAGACCTACGGCGGGCGCATTCCGCGCGGACTGGAGCTGTTGCGTGACCCGGTGCTCAACAAGGGCAGCGCGTTCACAGTTGAGGAGCGCGATGCACTCGGACTGCACGGGTTGTTGCCGCCGGGCGTGTCGACGATCGAGCAGCAGGAGACGCGTGTGCTCGAGAACGTCCGGCGCCAGACGAACGACCTTGAGAAGTTCATCTACCTGACGGCGCTCTACGATCGCAACGAAACGCTGTTCTTCCGCGTGTTGCGGGACAACGCCGAGGAATGCATTCCGATCGTGTACACGCCCACCGTGGGGCTCGCCTGTCAGATGTTCGGGCGAATATTCCAGCGCCCGCGCGGCATCTACCTCAGCGCCGAGGATCGTGGCCGCATGGCAGAAATCCTCGGCAACTGGCCGTACCGCGACGAGGTGCGCGCCATTGTCGTCACTGACGGCGAACGCATTCTGGGGCTGGGTGATCTCGGCGCCAATGGCATGGGTATCCCGGTCGGCAAACTCACGCTCTATACAGTGTGTGGCGGCGTGCCGCCGCTGCAGACGCTGCCGGTCATGATCGACGCCGGCACCAATAACGAGGCGCTGCTCGCCGATCCCCTCTACCTCGGAACGCGCCGGCGGCGCCTTCGCGGGGCGCAGTACGACGCACTGCTGGAGGAATTCGTGTCGGCCGTGCACACGGTGTTTCCGCATGCGGTGCTTCAGTTCGAGGACTTTGGCAACGCCAATGCCTTCCGGCTGCTCGATGCCTATCGCACGCGTGTGCGCTGTTTTAACGACGACATTCAAGGCACGGGTGCGGCGGCGCTGGCCGGGCTCTATGCCGCGCTGCGAGTCACGGGCGGGCGGCTTGCCGAACAGCGCTTCCTGTTTCTTGGCGCCGGCGAGGCTGCACTCGGCATCAGCGGTGTGATCGTTGCTGCGCTGATCGGGGAGGGCCTGAGCGATACCGAGGCACACCGTCGGGTCTGGCTGGTCGACACGCACGGATTGGTAGTGAGCAGCCGCAGTGATCTGCCTGCGCACAAGCGTCCCTACGCGCATGAGCACGCACCGATGGACGAACTGTTGTCAATTGTCGAGAACGTCAAGCCGACGACGCTTATCGGGGTTTCGGCCACGGCCGGCGCGTTCAGCCGCCCCGTGCTCGAGGCAATGGCGCGCCTGAACGCGCGTCCGATCGTGTTTGCCTTGTCCAATCCGACGTCCAAGGCCGAGTGCACCGCACAGGAAGCCTATGACGCTACCGACGGACGCGTGGTGTTCGCCAGTGGCAGCCCGTTTCCGCCCGTGAGTGTGAAAGGCCATACGTACGTGCCAGGGCAGGGCAACAACCTCTACATCTTCCCCGGCGTCGCGCTCGGCGTGATCGCTTGCCGCGCACGCACCGTGACCGATGAGATGTTCCTGGTGGCAGCCCGGACGCTGGCGGACATGGTTTCTGAGGACGAGCTCGCGGAGGGACGACTGTATCCGCCGCTGGCGCGCATCCGGGAAATTTCGGCAGCGATTGGGACTGCCGTTGCCGAGCTTGGCTACCAACGTGGCTTGGCCGCTCGCGAGCGGCCCGCCCGCTTACCGGTCGTACGTATAGGCGTGCGCCGGATTCGCCGCTGAGGGACAGGCTTCGTGGAAATTGGCTAGCGCTTGTCGCTGCCCGCTGCCTTTTCGATCACCAGGGCGTTTTCGGTGACTTCCCTATAGAGCGTGAAGGCGCGCGCCACCATGGGCTGCCATTCAGGGTGCTTGTGGGCGAGCGCCTTGACGTGCTGGGCATCTTCAAACACCTGTTTGAGGAACGCCATGTCCAGCTCGCTCAGGAACTAGCCTCGATCGATCCGGTCCATTATTTCAAGGGCGCGCGGCAAGCGCTGCGTTTCAAAGTGCTCGATGAGCGCCAGTACGACGCCGGTGTCCTTGGAGGACTCTGCCATTGCTGTCTCCGGTCGGTGTGCCGTTGACTGGTCGCGGTGGGTGCCAACCTATCCGTCGGCCAGCGCATGCGTGACGATGTCTTGTGCCTCGCGAATGATGGCATCGAGGTGCGCGGCGCTCTGGAAGCTTTCGGCGTAGAGCTTGTAGATGTTCTCGGTGCCGGAAGGGCGGGCGGCGAACCAGCCGTTGGCCGTCACGATCTTGAGTCCCCCGATGGGTGCGTTGTTACCGGGCGCGCGCGTAAGGCGCGCGACAATGGCATCGCCGGCGAGTCCCGCCGCGCTGACACGATCGGGCGTGAGCTTTTTGAATGCGGCTTTCTGTTCCGGGGTCGCCGGCGCATCGACGCGCTTGTAGAAGGGAGCGCCGTACTCCCGCGTGAGTTCCTGGTAGTAGACGCCGGGGTCCTTGCCGGTAACAGCCATGATCTCCGCCGCGAGCAACCCGAGAATGATGCCGTCCTTGTCGGTCGTCCATACCGAGCCGTCGCGGCGCAGAAAGCTGGCGCCGGCGCTCTCTTCGCCGCCGAACACGAGCGAGCCGTCGAGCAGTCCCGGTGCGAACCACTTGAAGCCGACCGGCACCTCGAGCAGTGTTCGCCCGAGTCCAGTCACCACACGATCGATCAACGCGCTGCTTACCAGGGTCTTGCCGACTGCCGCTGTCGGTGACCAGTCGGGCCGATGATTCAGGAGGTAGTGAATGGCCACCGCGAGATAGTGATTCGGATTGAGCAACCCCTGGGAGCGAGTGACAATGCAGCGAGTGACAATGCCATGTCGATCGGCATCGGCGTCATTACCCCAGGCGATGTCGAAATTGTCCTTCAGACCCACGAGACTTGCCATGGCATAAGGGCTTGAACAGTCCATGCGAATCTTGCCGTCGTGGTCGAGCGTCATGAAGCCAAAAGCCGGATCGACCCGGTCGTTTACCACGGTAATATTGAGGTTGTAGCGCTCGGCAATCGGCTTCCAATAGGCGACGCCGGCACCGCCGAGCGGGTCAACGCCGATTCGCAGCCGCGCCTTGCGGATTGGCTCGAAGTCGATGACGTTTGCCAGATCGGCGATGTAGCTGCCGGCGAGGTCTTCGGCACGAACATCCGGTTTGCCGCCAACGTCGGAAGGGAGCCGGCGCACGCCGTTGTTTGCTTCGACAAGCAGCGAATTCGCGCGCGCTTCGATCCAACTGGTGACGTCGGTGTCGGCCGGGCCGCCGCCCGGCGGGTTGTACTTGATGCCGCCATCCGTCGGCGGATTGTGCGAGGGCGTAATGCCAATGCCATCGGCGCGACGCGATTCCGGATCGGCGTTGTGCACGAGAATCGCGCGGGAGATCACCGGCGTCGGGGTGTAGCCGCCGTCGCTCGGGACCACGGTTTCAACGCCGTTTGCCGCGAGCACTTCCAGCGCAGTGCGCTGCGCGGGGTCCGAAAGCGCGTGCGTGTCCTTGCCGAGATAGAGCGGACCCTCGACGCCATTGTCGCGGCGGTAATCGCAGATTGCCTGGGTAATGGCGAGGATGTGTGCCTCGTTGAAGCTCCGCTCGAGGCTCGATCCGCGGTGGCCGCTGGTGCCGAAACTTACCCGTTCGGCGGCCTTGCCCACATCGGGCTGCTCATCGTAGTAGGCGCGCCTGAGCGCGTCGATATCCGCGAGACTCTCGCGCGGGGCGGGTTTCCCCGCGAGCGGATGAATGGCCATGCAGATCCTCCCAGAACTTGGCGTTACACTAATCGCTTCCCATCACGGCGACAATGACGCGGATCAAAGCGGCGAGAGCATCTCAACCGATAAATAGGTAGCCATCGGGCTTCCATGACCAACAACGTCCTGACAAGAAAGTGACAATTGATATCGACAAGCACCACGGCGAGGTCGAGGCGCTGCTAACCCGCGGTCTCGACCGGGAGGTGAGACTTAGCGGCACGATCACTCTGGAGCGATCGCTTCGACCGCGCCTGGTCATGGAGGACGTGAGTATTGCCAATCCGCCGAAGGCGTCGCGGCCGGTCTTCGCATCAGCCAAAAGACTCGAGATCAAGATTGCGCTCTTGCCGTTGCTGAGCGGGCGGCTCCGGATACTCGAATTGAATCTTGTCGGTGCTGATGTGCTGCTCGAGAAGACCGCTGACGGCACACCCAACTGGCAGCTTGGCCCCAGGGAAGACACGGGCGGACGGACTGGAATGTCTGTGGAGGTTCTGTCGTTCGGTGTCGCCAACTCGAAGCTCGCCTATCGCGAACCGAACGGAGACCGCACCGCGGGACTGATTGATGACCTGAAAGCGCAGCTGGCGCCGGATCAGCCGGTGCGCGTGAACCTGACGGGCCGTTTCCACGATCTTCCAGTCGAAGCGACGCTGGATGGCGGCTCGCTCAAGGCGCTCCTTGCCGCTGAGCAGGCCTGGGAATTTCGCGGAAAGGTGGTGGCCGGCAGTCTGCACGCCGACGTCAACGGGAGTCTACGCGATCCGCAGAAACTCGCCGGGGTGGATGTGTCGCTTCGCTATTTCGGCACGCGCTCTGGCGACACGCGCTCGGCGCTTACCGAGCACGTACCGCGATTCGCTGAGTACCGTGGTGTGGCGCGGTTCACATCAGATTCGGCGGGGTTCGGCTTCGATTTGGACGTCGAGGGTTCGGGCGCCGAACTGAGCAAGCTGTGGGCCGGTAGGGACGAGGTGTCGGCGCTTGAAATCAAATCGCGACAGCTGCGGCTGCAGGGGCAAGGCACGGCCGGGACGCTTTCGGAATTGTTGGTGGGCGCGAACTGGCAGCTCTCGGCACAGGACGCGGAGCTTCGCTGGCAGCACCTTGAAGGTAAGCCGCCGATCGTGGTGAACGGCGCAACGGTCGAGGCGGCGGCGAAATCCGGGGGTCCGATCAAGGCAGTCGTGCGGGGTCGTTATCGGAACGAGGCAATTATGGCGCGCGGCACGCTTGGCAGTATTGAAGCGCTGTTGTCGCCGAAGGCTCCGTGGCGCATCGATGCCTCAATCGAATCTGCGATGGCGAGCGGGGAGTTCCGTGGCGCCATGCGCAAGCCACTGTCCGAGGCGCTCTTCGAGGGTCAGTTCAGCGTCAGCGCTGACAAGCTTTCGAGCATCAGCGAAGTGGCGGGGGTCGAGCTGCCGCCGCGCGGGCCGGCGACTCTGTCGGGAAAGCTCGCGGAAGATCCGGGGCGCGTGCGACTTTCCGACCTGGAGTTAAGGCTTGCGGGCAGCCAGCTTCGGGGAGAGTTCGCGTGGTCGGAGAAGGCGTCGCCGCGTATACGTATCGTGCTTAAGCCGAGTCAGATCCGGTTCGAGGACCTGCGAAACGACGCTAAACCAGAGTCAGCACAGGACACCGAGCCAACAGAATCCAAAGGAGGGAAAGTGATCCCCGAAATCCCTCTTTCGGGAAAACGGATACGCGAGGCGGATGTCGATCTGTCGATCGATGATCTGCAATTCTTTGACGAAGGCAAAGTCCTTGCCTCATTCGACGGACAATTGCGGGCCGTGAACGGGCGACTCGTTTTGAAGAACCTGCGCAGTGACGTGAGCGGTGCGCCGACCGTGCTCAACTTGACGGTCGATGCGCGCCGAGATCCGACAACGGTCGAGGCCCAGCTGGATGCAGCGTCAATCGACTATGGCGCGCTGTTAAAGGCCAGCGGCGTGACCGGCGGCGTGAAAGGCGTGCTCGCACTGCAGGCGCGAATTGCCGGGGAGGGTAACGATCTGCACGCAATGCTGGAGCACGCGCAAGGCAGGGTGGAGATTCTCGGCGACAAGGGTTACATACGTGGCAGGCTGCTCGAGGTGTGGGGAGGGAATCTCATGCAGCTCCTCAATCCGGTGTCTTGGGCGAGAAATACCGACACCGAACTCAACTGCGTTGCGGGGCGCTTCGACATTGGTGATGGCATCGTCCGTAGCGAGTTGCTTCTTCTCGATTCGCGCGACGTCACGGTCGCAGGTGAGATGGTGCTGAATCTCGCAACCGAGGAAATCAATGGCTTGTTCAAGCCGCAACCGAAACAGGCGTCTTTGGTAAAACTCGCGGCGCCCTTGCGTCTGAGCGGAACCTTGGGGGCGCCCAGCGTGGGCCCCACCGAGTATTCGTTGTTAACGCTTGGGAAGATTGCGATAGGCGTTGCCCAGCCTTACGCACTCCTTCTGATGTTTGGGGATCTCGGCGCGAAGGAAAAGAATCCATGCGCGGCCTTGCTTGCAAAGCCGCTCGCCGGGGCGGCGCAACCTGGCCCACCGGCTAAATGACCGGCGGCCGTGGTTCATCTGGAGGGTATCTCCCCGGAATCCGGAAGGCCGGGTAGCATGGTTACCCTATGAAGCGCACGCGGAGCATCCGACCCGTTCACTCCGGGTCCGACCGGCGTTCCCTGCTCCTATCGGTTGCGCTGATTCTGGTTGCTCTGTCGGCTCCAGTGCTGGCAGCGCCGATGGAAACCGAAGTGCCTCAGCTTCTGGCGCGCATGGAAACGTCCGGCTGTGAGTTCTATCGCAACGGCACCTGGGCGAACGCGGCCAAGGCACGCGCGCATCTTGAGCGCAAGTATCGCGCCATGCGTGCGCGCGATCTGATTGGCACAACCGAGGAGTTCATCGAGCGGGGCGCGACAAGAAGCAGCATGTCGGGCGAGGCCTATCGGGTGCGTTGCGATGGCGAAGGGGCGATGGAGAGTGCGGCGTGGTTCAGGCAGGAATTGCAGCGGCTACGCGCCGGGAGCAGCAGCAAACCGTGATTGGCCGCGATGTTGATCAACGCCTACTGAATTTGATGATATCGGAACCAAATCTGGTTCAAAGGGTGCGGGAAACGATGCGTAAGGCACGGGGCAGTCAGGACAGGTGGCGCAGTGCAATCTGGGGACTTGCCGGATTGCTCGTCGCCGTTGGCGCGCAGGCCGCGGAGTCGCAAACCGGTGGCGAACGTGGACAAGGCACTATTGTCGCCGGCGTGGCCGCGCCGGCGCGAGAAGCCGCGCCAGTGGTGATCGATGGTGTCAAGCTGTTCGAGGTGAGGGGTGTGACGGCTTTTCCGGCCGAGCGGCGCGCTACGGAGATTTCGGCGCGAATTGAGTTGTTCGCGCAGGACAAGGCATTTGATCCCAATGCGGTTGAGGCTGTAGATCTCGGCAATCGCACGCGGCTGTCTGCTGGCAAATACGAGCTCATGACTGTATTCGATGTTGATGCACAGAATGAGGGGATCGCGCGTCCATTAATTGCCGAGGTCTATCGTCGACGGATCGCGGAGGCGGTCGCAGCGTACCGCAGCGACAGAACGCCACGCGCGCTGTTGCTCGCGGCTGGTTATACACTTGCGGCAGCAGCACTTCTCGTTGCGCTGATTTATTTGCTCGGCAAGGGCTTTCGCGGGCTCGATGGGCTGATCGCCCGGCGCTTCAAGGCGAAGCTGGGCGACGTGCGAATCCAGTCCTTCCGCATCTTGCAGGCAGAACACCTGTGGGCCGGTGTGCAAGGGGCATTGCGCGCCACGCATGTGATCGTGGCGATTCTTGTCGTGGCGGTATTCATCGACTTTGCGTTGGGGCGTTTTCCATGGACGCGCGCGCTGCAGGAGCGCCTGCTCGGCCTGGTAGTGAACCCGTTGTTGTCGATTGGCCGGGGAATTGTCGAAGCCATACCGAACCTCCTGTTCTTGGCGATTCTTGTCATCGTCACGCGTTATCTGCTCAAGACGATCCGACTCTTCTTCGTCGCAGTCGCCCGCGGGTCGGTGAAAATGCGGGGCTTCGACCAGGAGTGGGCGTGGCCGACCTACCGTATCGTGCGGCTGCTCGTGATCGCGTTCGCGGCGGTCGTCGCCTACCCTTATATCCCGGGTTCGGATTCCGGCGCGTTCAAGGGCATCTCGTTGTTTCTCGGCGTCATCTTCTCGCTCGGTTCAACTTCGGTGATTGCCAATATTATCGCGGGATACACGATGACCTACCGGCGTGCGTTCCGGGTCGGTGACCGCGTGAAAATTGGCGCTCATGTCGGCGACGTCGAGGAGGTGCGGCTGCTGGTCACGAGCCTGCGCAGTTTGAAGGGGGAGCGGGTCGTCATCCCCAATTCAATCATCCTGAACAGTGACCTCGTCAACTACAGTGGCATCTCCGGAACGCAAGGCCTGATTCTGCACACCACGGTTGGCATCGGATACGAGACCCCGTGGCGGCAGGTGGAAGCGATGCTGCTGATGGCGGCGGAACGCACACCGGGATTACTGCGGGAACCGGCCGCGTTCGTGTTGCAGCAGGCCCTGGGCGATTTCTGCGTGACCTACGAGCTTAATGTCCATTGCGATCAGCCGCACCAGATGCCGCAGCTCTATACTGCCTTGCACCGGAACATTCTCGATGTGTTCAACGAGTACGGCGTGCAAATCATGACCCCCGCCTATGTGGCCGATGCACCGCAACCCAAGGTGGTTTCCAAAGATCAGTGGCATCTGTCACCGGCACCGAAGCCCACGGATTAGCAAGACGGGTGCCAGACGCTGCGTCGTCGTGGCGCGATCATGCTGGCAAAGAGCCCGTGTCTCCCGGACATGGGGCTGTGGCAGAATGACCCGACTGGAGCGTGCCAAGCCGTGGATTCGCCAGAGTTCCTTGAAGTTCGCAATTTGATCATCGCGCTGTTGATCGGTGCGCTGGTCGGCACCGAGCGCGAGAAGCGCAAGGTCAGCGAGCAGGAGGTTTCCTTTGGCGGGCTGCGTACCTTCATCCTGTTCGCGCAGGCGGGTGCCGTGTCCGCATGGTTGTCGATTCATCTCAGTTACCCGTGGATTTTTGTGGCGACAGTGGCGGCGATTTCGGCCATCGTCGTGACGGGCTATGTCCTTGAGAGCCGGGTGCGACCTACCGAGATCGGGGTAACGACGGAGCTAGCGGCGATCACCGTCTGCCTGCTGGGCGGTGCCGTAATGTACGGCTTCGTCGCGATCGCAGTGGCGCTTGCGATCATCACCTCCACGGTGCTTGCCTATAAACGCCCGCTGCACGCGGCCGTCGCACGGATCAGCACTGACGATCTGTACGCCGGACTGAGACTGCTGATCGCAACCTTCATCGTGCTGCCGCTGTTGCCCGATCGCATGGTCGATCCTTGGCAGGCCCTCAATCCCCACCGATTGTGGCTCCTGGTGATTCTGATTTCCGGCCTGTCGATGGTGGGCTATGTCGCGGTGCGCTGGCTCGGGCCCGCGCGCGGAACATTGCTTACGGCCGCGAGTGGCGGGCTGGTGTCGTCGACAGCGGTGAGTCTTTCCTTCGCGCGCCAGAGCCGCATCGATCCGGGGCGCCGCAGCGGCGATATGCTCGCCGCGGGCGTTCTGGTCGCGTGGGCCGTCATGTTCGTGCGCGTGATCATCGCGGTCGCGATTGTTAATGCGAGTCTGGTCGGTGGCGTGCTTGCGCCATTCATTGCGATGGCCGTGGTGGCGGCGCTGCTGGCGGGCTTCCTCTTCTGGCGCGGGCGGGCGGGCGGGGCAAGCGAACCGCCGGCCGAGGTGCAGCTCAAGAACCCGTTCAGCCTGTGGGAGGCGAGCAAGTTCGGGCTGTTGTTCGCCGTGGTAGTGCTGGTCGTTGCGCTCACGCGGCGTTATCTCGAGGGTCAGGGTCTGTATATCGTGGCGGCGCTCGCCGGGCTGACCGATGTGGATGCCATTACGCTTTCGATGGCCGACTATGCGCGCCTCGGTGGCGACGCACACACGGCAGTCGGTGCCATCGTGATCGCGACGCTATCCAATACCGTGGTCAAGTGCGGTTTGGCCGTGGTATTCGGTAGCGCGGCAATCCGCCTGCGACTGTTGGTGGCAACGGTCGCGACGCTCGCGACCGGGGCGGCAGCGCTGACATTGTTCTAGTCACCGGATGTGGACGAAAGGGAGCGGCCCAGGAGACTTCGATCGGTTTGTGCGGCGCCGCGGGCGAGGCTGGGATTCATCGAGACAAGAGTCCGACCCATCGCGGTAGATGGGAAATAGCGCTGAATCCGGGATAGGGTTCTGTTGGCCGGTTGAAGTAGCGCCTCCCGCCGGACCCGAGGGCATAATCCACGTTGCGGTTGTGCTGCTCCGGTTCTTGATGCAGATCAACATCGGTTGGCACGTTTGCATGCATCGTACGCGCGTGGATTAGCGTGCGTGACAATGTGCCGCTCGCGTTAACGGCGAACCATCGTCTATTGGCAAGCGTACGCAGGAGGTCCTTCATGGCGACGATTAAACAGGGTGACTTTATCCAGAGCGTGGCCGACGCGTTTCAGTTCATTTCCTATTACCACCCGGTCGACTACATCAAGGGCCTGTATGAGGCCTATCAGCGCGAGCAGTCGCCGGCGGCGAAGGACGCCATGGCGCAAATCCTTGTCAACTCGCGCATGGCCGCCGAGGGCCATCGACCCATCTGCCAGGACACCGGCATTGCCATCGCCTTCATCAAGGTCGGTATGGACGTGCGTTGGGACGTGAAGCTGACCATCGAGGACATGGTGAACGAGGGCGTGCGCCGCGCCTATCTCGATCCCGACAACAAGCTGCGCGCCTCGGTGCTGGCCGACCCGGACGGCAAGCGCACCAACACCAGGGATAACACCCCCGCGGTCACCCACGTCCAGCTGGTGCCGGGCGACAAGGTGGAAGTCACGGTCGCGGCAAAGGGCGGCGGCTCGGAAAACAAGTCCAAGTTCGCGATGCTGCTGCCGAACGACAGCATCGTCGACTGGGTGTTGTCGCAGGTGCCGGTGATGGGCGCGGACTGGTGCCCGCCCGGCATCCTGTCGCTCGGCATCGGCGGTACGCCGGAGAAGGCGATGTTGATGGCCAAGTGGGCAATGATGGAGCCTATCAACATTCATGAGCTCCAGGCGCGCGGGCCAGCCAATCGTGCCGAGCAGCTGCGACTCGAGTTGTACGAAAAGGTCAATGCGCTCGGAATCGGCGCGCAGGGTTTGGGTGGGCTCACCACGGTGCTCGACGTCAAGGTTGTCGACTACCCGACGCACGCGGCCTCGAAGCCGGTGGCGCTGTTGCCGAACTGCGCCGCGACCCGCCATGTGCACTTCACCCTCGACGGTCGCGGCCCTGCGCATTTCGAGCCACCGAGTCTCGACGATTGGCCGAAGCTCGCGCTAGACCTCGCGACCAGCCGGCGCGTCAACCTCGACGGCATCACGCGTGAGGAGGTCTCGACCTGGAAGGCGGGTGATCGCCTGCTGCTGTCCGGCAAGCTACTCACCGGACGCGACGCGGCGCACAAGCGTCTCACCGAGATGCTGGCGCGTGGCGAAAAGCTGCCGGTAGATTTCAAGGACCGCTTTATCTATTACGTCGGTCCGGTCGATCCGGTGCGCGACGAGGTGGTCGGGCCGGCCGGACCCACAACGTCCTCGCGCATGGACCGGTACGTAGAGCCGATGCTGACGCAGGCCGGTTTGCTCGGCATGGTTGGCAAGTCGGAGCGCGGCCCGGCGGCAATTGAGTCGATCAAGAAGCACCGTGCGGTGTACTGCATCGCCGTGGGCGGCGCGGCCTACCTGGTGTCGAAGGCGATCCGCGCCTCCAGGGTGGTGGCGTTCCCCGAGCTTGGCATGGAGGCGATTTATGAGTTTGAGGTGAAGGATATGCCGGTGACGGTTGCGGTCGACAGCGGCGGCAATGCCGTGCACAAGAGCGGCCCCGCCGAATGGCGTGCCCGCATCGGCAAGATTCCTGTGACCGTCGTATAGACCGGTCGCGAAAAGGAAAGGGGTGGAGCCGCGGATGAAGGGCAGCGACCAACTCGCAGATGTTGCCGCCGCGACCAGGCGCGCGCCGCGCGACCGTTTGCCGGCGCTGCTTGATGTGGTGCAGAGTATCAGCGGCCTCGCGCTGGTCATGTTTCTCGGTATGCATCTGCTGCTTGATGCTGCCATCCTCATCGGCCCATCGGCCGCCGATGCCGTGGCTCGCGCATTCGAAGGCCAATACCTGTTCGGTACTGCGCACCCGTGGATCGTGTCGTTGGCCGCACTGGCGCTGCTCACGCTGATTGTCGTGCATGCCGTGCTGGCGCTGCGCAAGCTGCCGCACTCCACGCGCGAGTACGTCGCATTCCGCCATCACCTGCGTGGCATCAACCACGGCGACACCCGGCTGTGGTGGTGGCAGGTGGTCACAGGGATGGCCCTGTTCTTTCTCATCGCGCCGCACCTGTATATCGTGATTACCCAGCCCGAGACGATTGGTGCCTCGGCGTCTGCGCATCGCGTGGTGGCGGAGCGTGCCTGGGTCTTGTATGCGATCCTGTTGCCGGTCGTTCTGCTGCACGCTGCCGCCGGTACCTATCGAATGGTTGTGAAGTGGGGTTGGCCCAAGCTGTCGCGCGTGAGACTCAGGCCCTGGGTGTGGGGCATCGCTGGGGCCTACTGCGTCCTCGGGCTTGCGGCACTGGTTGCCTACACGATTCTCGGTCTGCGGTTAACGGAGTAGTCGGATGCGAATCATCTACACGGATGTGCTCGTGATCGGCGGCGGTCTCGCCGGACTGCGCATGGCAATTGCTGCCAGGCGCCGCGGGCACGAGGGCGGCATGCAGGCGAGCCTCGGCAATGTCATCAAGGGCCAGGGCGACAGTGAGGACGTGCATTTCGAGGACACCGTGCGTGGCGGCGACTGGGGCGCCGACCAGGAGGTGGTACGCATGTTCGTCAACACTGCGCCGAAGGCGGTGCGCGAGCTCGCCGCATGGGGCGTGCCGTGGAGCCGTGTCCGCAAGGGCGATCGCGAGGTGATCATCAACGGCCAGAAGGTCACCATCACCGAGCGCGACGCAGCACACGGCCTGGTGGCGCAGCGCGATTTCGGCGGCACCAAGAAGTGGCGCACCTGCTACGTCGCGGATGGCACCGGGCATGCAATGATTACCGCCATCGCCGACCAGGCGATCGCGGCCTCAATCCCGGTGCACGAGCATAACGAGGCCCTCGCGCTGATCCACGATAGCGGACGCTGCTACGGCGCAGTGGTGCGGGATCTAGTGAGCGGCGAGCTTACCGCCTATGTGGCTAAGGCCACAGCCCTCGCCACAGGTGGAGCCGGACGCCTGTATCGCGTGACGACCAACGCCGTGATCTGCGAGGGCATCGGTCAGGCCATCGCGCTCGAGACCGGGGTCGCCACGCTTGGCAACATGGAGGCGGTGCAGTTTCACCCCACCGGCATCTTCCCGGCCGGCATCCTGGTGACGGAGGGTTGCCGCGGTGACGGTGGTCTGCTCAGGGATGCCGATGGACATCGCTTCATGCCGGACTACGAGCCGGAGAAGAGGGAGCTCGCCTCGCGCGACGTCGTGTCGCGGCGCATGGAAGAGCACATTGCCAGGGGCAAGGGCGCAAAAAGTCGCTTCGGTGATCACCTGTGGCTGGACATCACGCTGCTCGGCGAGCACCACATCCGGCACAACCTGCGCGAGGTCTACGAAATCTGTCATTACTTCCTCGGAGTCGATCCAGTGAAGGGGTGGATCCCGGTGCGTGCCGCACAGCACTACACCATGGGTGGCGTGCGCACTGGTCCCACCGGCGAGAGCCCGAACTTGAAGGGTCTGTTCGCGGCGGGCGAGGCGGCCTGTTGGGACATGCATGGTTTCAACCGACTCGGCGGCAATTCCGTGGCCGAGACCGTCGTGGCCGGCATGATCGTAGGCGAGTTCATTGGCGATTTCTGCGACCGGCCGGAGAACGACATCAATATCCCAACGGCGGTGGTGCACGACTATCTCGAACGCGAGCAGGCCAGGCTAAGCGCCTTGCTCACCGGCCGTGGCACCGAGGACGCGGTGGCGCTGCGTGTGGCGATGCAGGAAATCATGACGGCCAAGGTCGGCATCTTCCGCCGCGGCAAGGATCTCGAGCAGGCCGTCGACGAGCTTCAGCAGCTCCTGGTGCGCAGCCGCGACATCGGTGTGCGTTACCGTGCCGCGGGCGCCAATCCGGAGCTGGTGACGGCCTATCGCACGCAGAGAATGCTCAAGCTCGCTCTCACCGTCGCCTACGGGGCGCTCGCACGTTCCGAAAGTCGCGGGGCGCACTACCGCGAGGATTTCCCGCGTCGCAACGACGCCGAATGGCTCAAGCGCACGCTCGCCAGCTGGAGCAACGAGAGTGACACCCTGCCAACCCTGACTTATGAGGCACTCGACGTGCGGAGAATGGAGCTGCCGCCCGGCTGGCGCGGTTACGGCGCCAGGGATCACATCCACCACCCGGACACGGCGACGCGCGAAAAGGAGGTCGAGGCCCTCAAGGCAAAACTGGCGTCATCCGACCGCTTCGCCGTACAGCAGGCGCTTATGCCCTACGAGCAACTGCTGCCACCACGGCTGCGCGGACGTAACGAACGCATTGACGATCGATCCTGACCATGACCGACCAGACTGCACACCGCAAATTGAGCTTCCGCATCCTGCGCTATAACCCGCAGGAGAACGGCAGCACGCCTCGCTTGCAGCGCTACGAGCTGCAGCAGGACCCGTCACTGCAGTTCGACTTCGTGTGCCGTGCCGGCATTTGCGGCAGCTGCGGGATGATGATCAACGGCCGGCCGGGGCTCGCCTGCCGCACGCTCACCAGGAACCTGCCGCCCGAGATCACGCTTGCGCCACTGCCAATCTTCGAGTTGATCGGCGACCTGTCGGTCAATACCGGCCGGTGGATGCGGGACTTGGGTGAGCGGCTCGAAACCTGGGTACATATGAAGGCTGGCGAATTGGATCTGGGCCACATCGAGGAGACCATGGATCCGGATCTGGCCGAGCAGATCTACCTGCTTGATCGCTGTATCGAATGCGGGTGCTGTGTGGCGGCCTGCGGCACCGCGCGCATGCGCGAGGACTTCGTTGGCGCCGTGGGGTTGAGCAAGATCGCGCGCTTTCGGCTCGATCCACGCGATGCGCGCACGGACGCGGATTACTACGAGCTGATCGGCGACGACGATGGCGTGTTTGGCTGTATGTCCCTGCTCGCCTGTCACGACGTGTGCCCGAAGAACCTGCCGCTGAAGACGCAAATCGCGTTCTTGCGCCGGAAGATCGCCGCTGTGGGAATCAAGTAGCGTCGCGCACGGCGGCTATCGTGCGCCGACAGGGGCGCTGCCGATAAAAGCAGCTCGGCGATGGTTGTCCCGCGCTGGCGGCTGTGCTGCTTGTGCGCTGGAGCTGACGGCTGGTCACCGCGGTCGCACATTGTGCAAGCGGCGGGTACAAGGAGCGGCGTGTGATTGAGATCCGGTTGTGTGGCGGGGCAGGGGAGGTCACGGGCTCCGGCTATCTGGTCGAGACCGCCAGCGCGCGGGTGCTGGTCGAT
>Ga0111166_1046_pt1 | contig 18548 bp, 14 predicted proteins | sample DeeMarSeWOR28_12_FD_80267 | JGI IMG/M metagenome (GOLD analysis project Ga0111166, IMG submission 80267) | Thiotrichales bacterium SG8_50
AGAGCCGTTATCTGGAAAAGATTCTTCGGCTCGTTTGCGATACTCAGCCCGAGAGCTATGAAACGCTGCTGGCCATTCAGGGTGTTGGGCCCAAGACCGTTCGTGCTCTGGCGCTGGTGGGCGAGGTAATATACGGCGCTGAGCCTTCCTATGAAGATCCAGCTCGATATTCGTTCGCCCATGGTGGAAAAGACGGGACTCCTTATCCTGTCGACCGGGATACATATGACAAGACTATTGCCATCCTGAAAAAGGCCGTTAGACACGCCCGATTCAGCCCATATGAGAAGGACCGAGCGATTGAAAGGCTTACTGGCTGCAATGTTTAGACAAGGTCCGCGGGATTTTGGGCTGCTTGCCGCGGGCGGGGAGAGATAGTAACGAGGGCAGACTATGAATATCAACATGAAGGCAAATCATGTGCGACCACGGAGGCTGTGCGTTGCTTCGGTTATAGCTTTGTTCACTGTAGGTCTGGTCGCGACGTCACGGACGCATGCCGCAGAAAGCGGCCGGTTTGTTGTGTTGCCGGTGGAGAACCCCAGGTATTGCGGCAATGAGCTATTCCGGGCGTTTGAGAACTACTACGGCCCGCGCATCCGTCAGTTGCGCTCACGGTACAGGCTTGATGACGTTGTGGCCGCTGAGACCGATGAGTGGAAACGCATCCTGCTGCTGCGTCATTGGATCAGAACTAACATTGCCATCGATAACGATAATCCCACCCAGACGCGGGGAGACACCTTCGCCATCCTTGATGCGGCGCTGGAGGGGGGCAAGTTCCATTGCACACATTTCAGCATCGTTCAGCACGCGGTACTCAACAGTTTCGGCTACGTCACCCGGCGATTGGGCTGTGGGCCAGGGCTCAAAGACGACGGCGGACACCATGGCGTCAACGAGGTATGGGTAAACAAATTCAGCAAATGGGTGCTCATCGATGCCAAGTACGACGCCCATTTTGAGAAAGACGGGCTTGCGCTTTCAGCCCTGCAAATCCGTGACGAGGTTTGGCGCGACGGGGCCAAATCTGTGATTTGCGTTGTCGGCCCCGAGCGAAAGTCCATGCGGCCGGAATCCGAAACCGGCAAGTCGGAAACACGGCCTGACACCTATCGCTGGTGTAGCTGGGAAACAAATACCAATCGCTTCACCACATTCCCAGCCAGACCTACCTCCACGCTTGTCATGCTTGAGGACGAGATCTTCCGCAAAAACACCTGGTATCGAGACGGCAAGCCTCACTGGGCCTACAACACGACATACCTCATACCAACGACCCGGCGGGATTGGATCGAATGGACACCCAACGTCATCACATCGAAGGTGACAATCCAGAACGGCAAGGCCCGCGTCTTTCTCGGCTCCTGTACACCTAACTTCCGAAGTTTTCAAATCAGAGGCGACGACGGCAAATGGAAGGACTGCGAAGAGGAGGTCGACCTCTCGCTCCGGAGCCGTGCCCGCAGGCGTTTTTCATTCCGGACGACCAACCTTTTCGGCGTGGCCGGCCCCGAACATCACGTCGAGATTGCCTATCAGCCTCAGAAGAGTTGAATGTGGTCAGCAGAGCGTGGACCGTTGACAAATCAGGAAAAATGGAGAGAAACATGAGTACAAGTATTAGCCGACGTCAGTTTCTCAGAAGTGTTGCCGAGACCGCCACTACCGCAATGGGATTGCCGTATATTGTGCCTTCCACAGTATTTAGCCAAGGTGGTACTATCGAACCAAGCAACCGCATTGTGATGGGCTTCATCGGCCTGGGAATCCAAGGGACCGCGCTGATGCGGGCCTTCCTAAACCACAAGGATGTTCAGGTCGTCGCGGTCTGCGACGTTTACGAAGGCCAGCGCCAGAAGGCCAAGCGCACGGTAGACGAATACTATGGAAACACCGCTTGTGTCACCCACAACGACTTTCGCGAGGTCTGTGGGCGAGAGGACATTGACGCGGTCTGTGTTGCTACGCCCGATCACTGGCACGTCCCAGTTTCGCTGGAAGCCGCTCGGGCCGGCAAGGACATGTATACAGAAAAAGCCCTTGGCCTGAGCCTCGCTTGGGACCAGGCTCTGCGAGAGACGTGTCACAGATACGGCAGAGTCTTCCAGTGGGGCACGCAGCAGCGGTCTGGCCGGAATTTCCGTTACGGCTGTGAATTGGTCCGCAACGGCCGGATCGGCAAACTGCACACCATCCTGGTGGGCGTTCCTCACGACTTTGCCTTTCCAAACCAACCGACGCAGCCTGTGCCGAAGGGGCTTGATTACGACATGTGGCTCGGCCCTGCGCCATGGGCGCCATACACCTACCAACGTTGCCGTCCGTGGACGAAAGAAGAGAGCTACTCGATCTGGTACCACATATCTGACTACTGCCTCGGAGGCATCGGCGGCTATTGGGGTGTCCACCACGTGGACATAGCCCAATGGGGTCACGGTACCGACCAGACCGGCCCCATTGAAATCGAAGGGACTGCCGTATTTCCGGAGGATGGGCTGGCAAACTGTGCCACCAGCTGGAAGGTCCATCACAGATACACTGATGGCGTGACTATGACATACATGGACAACAAGCAACACAAACAGGGTGTGACCTTCCAAGGTACTGAAGGCTGGGTGCATGTAAGTCGTCGCGGCATATGGGCGGAGCCGGAATCCCTACTGACATCGGTTATTGGCCAGAATGAGATTCATCTCATTGAAAGCAGGGGCCACCAGAGAAACTTCCTCGACGCAATCAAGACAAGAGAAAGAACGATTTGTCCCATAGACGTCGCAGTCCGTACAGATACGATTTGCCATCTTACCGACATCTGCACTCGACTGGGTCGAAAGCTGCAATGGGATCCGGAAAAAGAAGACTTCGCAGACGATTCGCAAGCAAGCCGAATGCTGACACGGGCAATGCGCAGCCCATGGCATGTGTAGCTGAACGCAGTTCAACGCGGGAACGCGTGTTGGCAAAGCAACTCACCGCTTCTTCCTGGCCTTAGTATTCAGCCCCTCCCTCATTAGCCGCCCCATCTTGAACTTCACCCTTCGCCTCGCCGGGACCTTCACTGGTTCCAGAGTTTTGGGATTCTGGGCCTTTCTTGCTGCCTGTTCTCTGACTTCAAAGACACCAAAGTCGCGAAACTCCAGGCGGTTGCCCTTGGCAAGTTCAGAGACTATTTCATCGAGGAATTGGTGTACGATTGCCTTGACGGCAACGTGTTTACACTGTGTCCTCTCCGCTATTCGGTCGACAAAGTCCTTTTTCGTTACTGTTGCCATAAGCTTACCCTCAAACCAGATTCCGTTGGCTGCAACAGTATAAGCCGCCGATGGTGTTGAAGTCAAACTTTGTGTGCTTCTGTGTCTGGAGCAGATACGTCAACAGGATTTGCAGGAATTGGCTTTTCACGGGATAGCTGAGAGTGTGACAGGTGTGAAACACTGTGGTATCATACCTTCAAGTGTGAAAATAAGACCGGCGGCAGATCTACGAAAGGAGACTGATTATGAAAAGAGCAATCGTTGTTCGTTGTGTCGTGTTACTGAACTTGGTAACCGCAGGATGCAGTACCCTTGGTCAGGGCGATAGTTCGCACGACAAGGTGCCAAATACCCCGGTGAGCAAGGAAACACTTGAGATTCTTCGGTCTGTCAGGACGTCAGACATCTCTGATGCACTGGACTCGATGGGCTTGCAGGAACGCTATCAGATGGACCCTGCCATGCGGCCGCTCTACTTTGGGATTCGTTTTGCCGGGATCGCCCATACTGCCGAGTATGAGGTCATTGACCGGCCACTGAAGTCAATGCCTTACGAGGAGTTTGACAAGCGTCAGTATGGAGGGCCCGAGCCCCTCTGGAAAGAAGCTGGGGAATGGGGCGGCCCTGATCAAGTGTTAGTGATTGATGCCAAGGGCACGGCAGCTGGGATCCTCGGTTCTGCGAACACGCTCCAAGGACGGGTCAAAGGAGTCGTAGGTTATGTCATAGAGGGCACTATTCGTGATTCTTATGAGTGCATAATTCAGAAAACGCCGGGCTTTTGCACGGTACGGTCGCCAGCTCACCCCATGGGACGGATTGGTCCCGTTTCCAGCAACAAGCCAATCACCTGTGCGGGAGTGAGGGTTAGACCGGGAGATGTGATTGTTGCAGATGACGATGGGGTCATCGCAGTGCCTCAGGAGCTGGCCGATGAAGTCGCGCGTCGGGCGAAGCTTGTTCAGGACAAAGACCGGCCAGGCCGACGCGGTAACTATGATAAACTCGGCCTACCATTGGACGAGACTGTGCAGTAGTCGGGATAAGCTGGGATGGGTTCACATAGAGGGAAATCGAATATGGACCGAAGAGATTTCATGAAAACGTCGGTGGTTGGCGGCGCCTATGCGCTCCTGGGACCTCCGTGGACAGGCGCCCAAGAAGATCAGGAGCCTTGGTTTGATCGCCCGATGCGTTGGGCTCAATTGGTTTTGGTGGAAAACGACCCTGGCCGGTTCGATCCAGATTTTTGGCTGGACTATTTCAAGCGTGTCCACGCTGATGCAGCTTGCTTGAGTGCTGGAGGTGCCGTTGCGTACTATCCTACCACGATCCCCATGCATCACAGAAGTGCGTGGCTTGGCGATTCTGATCCATTCGGTTATCTGGTGCGGGGATGTCGAAATATGGGAATGGCGGTCATCGCCCGCACCGATCCGCACGCAACATGGGATGAAGTTTATCAAACCCATCCGGATTGGATCGCCGTAGATGCAAAAGGCCAAAAGCGGCGACATTGGTCAAATCCTGAATTGTGGGTGACATGTGCGATGGGCCCTTACAATTTCGAGTTCATGACCCAAGTTCACAGGGAGATTATGACCTTATATCAGCTGGACGGGATCTTTTCCAATCACATTCCCCGAACTTCTGACCGTAACAATCCAGCTTATCGCAAATACTCTGAGTGGCGAGTTGAACGGCTACGAGAGTTGTGGTTCCTGTGGGATCAGACAATTCGAAAGGTCAAGTCTACTTCGCGCTACATTCCCAATGGATTTCCAGATAACGTTGTAACAGGAGCGCTATCTGATATCTTCTTCACTGATCATCAGGCAAGGCGAGGTGTGATTCCACCCTGGTCGAATGGTAAGCGGGCAAAAGAGCTTCGAGCGACGATGGGAATGAAGCCTCTCGGTGGTATATTCAGCATCGGACTGGAAGAACGTTACCGATGGAAAGACTCTGTGCAGAGTGAGCCTGAAATCCGAATCTGGGTAGCCGAGGGTACCGCAAACAACATGCGTCCATGGTTTGTCAAGTTCTCGGGTACACTCTACGACCGGCGTTGGCTCAAGGTCGTTGAGAGAATCTATCAGTGGCATCATCGCGTCGAGCCCTATTTGAGGAACACTGCGCCACTCGCCCGTGTAGCAATGATCTATTCGGAGCAGACACAACGCTACTATGGAGGTGAACGATGGCAGGAGCAAAGTGGCGGCCATGAACTCGGTATGTACCATGCGCTCATCGAAGCACGTATACCGTTTGAGATGGTGAACGATCGATTGCTCGATACCGAACATCTGAGACCATTCAAGTTGTTGATTCTTCCGAACATTGCCGCTCTTTCGGAGGCCCAGTGTGAACAGTTGAGACGGTATGTGAAGAGTGGCGGAAGTATAGTCGCTACCTTTGAAACGTCGCTGTACGACCAGGAGGGCAAGAAAAGGCAGGACTTCGGTCTCGCCGACCTGTTCGGTGTGTCATATGATGACCAAGTCGAGGGGCCGATGAAGAACTCTTATCTAAGGTTGAAGAGCGATTCGAATACGGGGCGTTTCCATCCTATCTTGGAGGGACTTGAAGATGCATACCGCATCGTCAATGGGATATGGCGTCTGGGTGTAAAACCTCGCTTGGACTTTCCTTCTCCTGTCACACTGATCCCGACCTATCCTGACCTGCCCATGGAGCATGTTTATCCCAGGAAACCAGAGACTGATATCCGAGAAGTATATTTGCGAGAACTGGGCAAGAGCCGGATTGCATATATTCCCTGGGATATAGACCGGACGTTCTGGGAAATAATGAATGTGGATCATGGCAGACTCTTGAAAAACATCGTCAGTTGGGCGACGAACGAAGAACCACCTGCCAAGGCAGTAGGCCCCGGCATCCTTGATGTAACCGTATGGCGCCAGAAGCAGTCGATGACGGTTCACCTTGTGAATCTCACTAACCCAATGATGATGAAAGGGCCGTTTCGAGAATTCATTCCTATTGGCGAGCAGAAGCTTCAGATAAGAACTCCTGCAGACATAAGAGTCAAGAAAGTCCGTCTGCTGGTGAGTGATGAGAAGCCTGATTATGAAATCAGGGATGATGCTGTCTTGCTTACCGTGTCATCGATCTTGGATCACGAAGTCGTGGCGCTGGATCTTGTCACATAACTGCCTGCTGTCCGGATGATGGGGGGAAGGTGGTTGCGATAGACTGACTCTAGAGCAGCTCTGCGGCTTGCAGAGAAATCACCGCTGCTGGGACGATCGGATCAAATCTCCGTTGCGCCTTATGCATGGAATGTTCGAAACTGACAGCTCCAGGTGTTAAACGAGGAGCAGGCCATTGACAGAATTATTGGTCGCATGCCACACGATCCCAAAAATCCTCATTCAGAAACCGGCCATACGTCTCCAATCAGGCAAGCCCCGCCCCATTCTCTCAGTCGCGTAAACGGCATCGAATGCTTCCGGATCAAACGGTCCCCGCCGTTCCCTGCAGGATTCATGTTCCTCATGCTCCGGATCAGACATTGCCTCCAGATAATCATCGTAACCGGGCGGCCCGCCAAGTGTGTCTTTCTTCCCACGCTGATTTCTGCACAATCTTCGCCAAAGGTGCACAATGGCAAAGACAAAAACGAAAATAAGTGGAGTTGTGTATTTGCAGGAGCACATATCTCAATGGTTTGAGAGTGGCTTGACCCGGGCGGAACAGTCGTTTTGTCCTTGTCATAATAGCGCCGTTTTGAGATTATAGTACCAAATCTTAATACGACAATTTTAGGTCATTGGTATTCGTGGGAAAGGTCATGAAGGAAGAACACGATCGCAGGGATTTTCTGAAGGTTGGAGTGGCAGCGGTAGCGGGGTTGTCCATTGGCCAGGGGTCACTCGCATCTATAGCTTCCTATGTGAATGCTCAAGCTATGGAAAAGGTGCGTGTCGGATTGGTGGGCATTGGCTCGCGCGGAACAGTGTTGCTGAAGGTCCTGCTGGACCTAGAAGGAGTGGAGGTTAAGGCGGTCTGTGACATCATCGAGAATCGTGTTGTGAAGGCGCAAAAAATGGTTACCGCTGCCGGACAGCCCAGGCCGAATGGGTACTCTCGTGACGAGACCGACTTCAAACGCCTTTGTGAGACTGAAGAGTTGGACCTGGTCATCAATGCGGTGCGGCCCTGGAAATGGCATGTACCGATCTGCGTAGCCGCTATGATGACCGGAAAGCACACAGCTACCGAGGTCCCGGCCGCAGAGACCATTGAGGGGTGTTGGCAATTGGTCGAGACAGCGGAGACAACGCAGAGGTATTGTGTGATATTAGAGAACTGTTGCTACTTCCGCAACGTAATGCTTGTTCATAACATGCTGCGAAAAGGTCTGTTCGGTGAGCTTCGCCACTGCGAGGCAGGATACCAGCATTACATTGGGTCCGACACCCGCACAGCCGCCCGCGTGCGGGACGATAAGGTCCGCCTAGCCAACGCCTATCCGACGCACCCCATCGGTCCGGTCGCCCAGTGGATGGATATCAACCGCGGAAATCGCTTCGACTACCTTGTCTCCATGAGCGCCGACGGTACGCGGGGCAACCGTGACGCTGACATCAACACTAGCCTCATTAGGAGCGTCAGCGGACAGACTGTCACCCTCTACTATGACACTAAGCTGCCCAGACCGTACGATCTGATCTACCGAGTACAGGGCACCAAAGGCATCTACTCGGCTACTCTGGACAAGATCTACATTGATGGACGCAGTCCGAAGAGCGTTACCTGGGAGCCGGTGGACGATTACTACAAGCCGTTCGAGAGTCCACTCTGGAAGGCATGGGGCGAGAAGGCCCTGACTCGAGGCGGACACGGCGGCGCCGACTGGATGACGCTGTATCGCCTGATCAAGGCACTCCGAACTGGCTCGGCCCCGGACATTGACGTGTATGACGCCGCCACATGGAGTTGTATCACGGAATTGAGTGAGAAGTCGGTGGCCAGCCGAAGCAGGCCGATGGACTTCCCCGATTTCACCCGTGGCCGCTGGAAAACAAATACACCCATTGGCATCGTCGGTCTTTGAGGCCGTCCTTCAGAATACGTGTCCTGTAGTCTTACATGTGAGCTTGCAGAGAGCGATGACATAAGGAAAGTGCGGTTCTTCATAGTCACCTAAAGTGCCATGGCCGCAGGGGTATGGATAAGATGATCACTCGCGGGAGTATCTGTATGTAAATTGGCATTGGATGTTCGAAATGGGTAACTTTACGGTTTCGATTGGGTCAGCAGCACAAGCGAACATAGCAACTGTGAATTATTTGCGTTCATACTGAAGTAGTTGCCTACCTGTGGATGCGAAGTCCGTCGGTCTGACTGAGCGACTCGCATATGAGCAACGGACAGGTAATCCGTGCGTCAGTGAATATCTGATCATCCCCGCCCCGCGACATCGGGAGGTGTTTCGCTATATCTGATGTTGAGGGATTATGGTATTATTTGTAATGAGCGTCCAGGAGCACTGACTATGAAGTTATGTGAAGCATCCTGGGTTAGCCTACATATATGTGAAATGAGTTTTCGTGTTACATAAAGGACTCTAACCATGCAATGGTACAAATGTGCTGCCGTTTTCTTCAGCTCGCTTGTTCTCTCGATAACAGGTTCAATAGCAGCGGAAAGTGACGGAGGGATCCCGTTGCAGGCTTACGGTGTATGGGACCGTGGTTCGTCGTTCAGCTTCACAGAATATCCTTTCCTGAAAGGACTTTCTTTTGGTGCCAGCTGGGAAGGAATCGAGCCTCAACCGGGCGTGTTTGACTGGAGCGGCTTGGACTTGGCAGTACAGAAGGCGTCCCAGCACGACAAGTTTATGTATATTTCCATCAACCCAGGCCCCGATGCGCCACAGTGGATCTATGAGCAGGACGTGCCTAAAGTCAACACTGACGACAAGCGGCATCTGGGCAAGTGGAAGCACTATCCGTACTATCTTGCTCCGGCGTATAAACGGCTGTTCTTTCGAATGATCAAGTCACTGGCTCAGCACCTGGACGGATTACCTGGCGAGGAGCACCGCCACATTGCATTTATCCAGGTAAAGACAGGCTGCACGGGGGACGAATGTGCTTACAAGGGGCGCGCCTTGGATCCACAGTACGAGATTCTCAAGGATTCACCACAGTGGCGGGCCTTCCGTTTGGAGACATTTAGCTTGTTCGTCGATTTATTCCAATCTAATCCCGACCGTAGAATTGAATTGCTCTTCAATGCGGTCGGAGGGTCCGAGGCTCTGGACGAAGGCTACGGTCAAGAATGGGACTGGCTCACAGAACATATCTCAGGAGGCTTCGGCATCAAAAACGGCGCTCTTTCGCGAGGCCACCATCTCCGCGGTGAACGCGTTTTGTACGAGCAATGGATCGGTTATTTGGTCAATCCGAAAGGCCTTCGGCTGTTCCGCCGGTCAGAGATGGATCAGACATGGAAGCGGCCCTGGTATCAGCTCAATCTCCCGCTGAATTTCTACTGGGGAGCGGTCAACGCCATTCACGGAGGACAGAGCATCTGGGACGTCAGTGCCAGCGCGCTGGAGATAGCTCCGGAAAAGGGTTGCGTGCCGGCATTCGATTTCTTTAACAAGTATGCTGGCCAGATTTATCCCGCCTCAGCCACCGACGCGTTCTGTGCTCTGCACAAAGGATTGGATGCATCCGACACGGTGGCCTATCCGGAAGCAACGTTTGGGAAAGCCACACCGAACAACGTTGAACGTATGTTGACAATTTGCCGTTCCTTTGCTCGGTATGGAGCCCGAGTTGACGACGAGAAAGCTCTGCGGACGGGCCAGGTGGAACAGCGACGGAGCCAAATAGGATTCAACGATGTGGGTTGGGAGATCTGGCCGGATAACTACAGCCGGTTCCTCCATCAGATTGATGCGGATGCAACCTCAGTGCCTAGTTGGCGAGTTGGTGGCGAAATCACTCGTGACTCTTCCATTCATGCCCGCTTTGCGCGAGGTTTTGAACACGCTTCGGGCAGAGATGCGCTTTACTTTAGGCTCGACGATGAGTTCTTCACTGGGCGACAGCCAAAGCTGGTTACCATCCACGTCATTTGGTTCGACCAGTACAGCGACTCGACATGGAAGCTGGTTTACGACGCGGGCTCCGCCAAGATGAAGCCCGCATGCAGCTTCACAGGGCGGGGCGACGGGCAGTGGCACAGTGAAACTGTGCGTCTAACCGATGCCGTCATGGACCACGGAGGGCAACGAAGAAGCGATTTCGCTCTGATCAACACCGACGAAAAGAATGATCTATTCAGTTTGATAGAACTTCACCGTGACTGAGTCAGGTGGGGAACAATATGAAGGGATGACTGCAAGGCCGCAAGCTCGCAGCCCCTCATGAAACACACGGATAGGCACTTTCATCGCATTTGCGGAAATTCGCATCCGTTGATACAATACACACCAACGAGCCTCGCCAAATCTTCGTAATACGAACGCTTAGGCTCGGTATTTGGGATGTCAGAATATGATGCGACAACGTGCACATCGGCTTATAATTGCAGTACTGCTCCTTTCTCACCTCCTCCCCATTTGCTCTGCCAGCGAAACACCGGGCGAAGAGATTGCCTTTTCGCGTCCTCACCAAAGTCGCCAGCGAACGTTCTGTCGGTCCCGATTAGAAACCGTATATATCGCTTCTTTATCAGCGCATAGTCTGAGGAAGGTTGCTTCAAAGGAGATTCGTTAATCCTGGAATTGGGTGTTTCTTTGCCATGTGCTGGAATCGTTGCCGAACTCAACAGGATGGGCAGTAAGACTCCAACTCCTGTAGACAATACCTTCATACGGATTTCCTTTGGCGAATGATCCCACAACACCTGGTTTGTGTCAATCTACGCAATTGCCTGGCCTTTCTGGTGTTCTTGTGCGGCAGGGCATGTTGAGATCGCCGGAATGTTGTTGAAAACGAGATCAAATCTTTGTATTATCGGACTTGTGGCAAACAGGAATACTTCCGTGAAATGTATATGGGAAATCCCGGCTTAATCAACTTTCTTGAGGGAGGCATATCATGTATCGAGGAACTATCAACTTGCTTGCTTCACTTCTTACCTTCTGCTTGTGCACGGGCGTGACTGTGGCGGATTTGCAGGAGGGGCTGGTCTCTCATTGGAAGCTGGATGAGGGCGCCGGCAATATCGCCTACGACAGCGCTGGCACCAGCCACGGCCAATTGATGGGTATCGCCAATTGGAAGGAGGGGTATCTAAATGAAGGCATCGAGTTTAGAGAAGGTTATCAAGCAGGAACAGGATCGGTGGGCTTTGTCGCCTGTACTCCAGGTCCGGAATACGAACGTATCACCAATGCGATCTCAATATCGTGCTGGGTGTTACCCCACCCGGATGCGCCTGGCCAGGCAAACTGGGTCTTCATGATCTTTAGGTCGGGGGCCCGTAATGAGTCCTTTCATTTGGCCTATCGGTACAACGACAATGACATTAGGTTCAGAACGACACTTGTCGATGAAAACGGGCAATTCAACCTCGGTCATTATGGAGCCCCCGCTGGTGATTTATTCGATGGCGGATGGCATCATGTAGCCGGTACCTACGACGGCCAAACCAAGATCGTGTACTTGGATGGCGTAGAGATTGGTACGGCGGAGATCGTCGGAGCGTTCGAGAAGGGCGCTGGGCGTGTGTTGATGAACTGCACCAGGGATATAGAAACACCTAATTGTGGTGCCGAGGTTCTCGATGATTTGCGCATATATGACCGGGCACTTTCGGCAGAGGAGGTTGCTGAACTGGCGGCTGCCGAGCAGGCATTCACGGGCAAAGCGACCAATCCCACGCCCATTGACAACAGTACGTTTGAAGACACTTCAGTGCATCTGGAATGGTGGTATGCCAGGCGAGCGCCGGATGACTGGGCCATCTCCGAGATCGTCTATCTTGGTACCGACCGTGATGCCGTTTCCAGCGGCGACGCCGGTGTTAAAATTGCTGAACCCGAAGTGAGCGGAGATTTGAGCGAGCTGGATGTGCAAGACCTGATACCCGGCAATACCTACTACTGGCGTGTCGATGAAGTGTATGCGGACGGTCAGGTGATTGCCGGGTACATTTGGCAGTTTTCGGTCGTTTCCAAAAAGGCCACTGCCCCGCAGCCTGCAGATCGGACCCTGTATGCTGATCCGAACATTGTGCTATCCTGGACACCCGGCCTGGGTGCGACGTCACATGCTGTGCATGTCGGCACGGATCAGGCTGCTCTGACCAATGCGGTTACCAGCGATGGCGTGCCTGTCACCGAGCCGAACCATTTCCCCGGTCCGCTGGTTGCTGATACCACCTACTACTGGCGTGTAGATGAGATCGGCGACGGCGGCACTTTTGTCGGTGACGTCTGGAGCTTTACCATTGGGCCGGCTATCCCCGTCACGGATCCGGACCTTGTCGGGTATTGGACACTGGACGAAACACCCGATGATCATATCATCGATGCATCCGGTCACCATCACCACGGCCAGGTGATTGGTGGGCCCACCCTGATTGATGATGTTGCCGGCGGCAAGGCACTGGAATTCAATGGCCTGGACCAATTCTGCAAATTGGGCAACTGGCTGCCATCCGAGAACAACCAATTGACCGTTGCGCTCCGGGTCAAATGGGCCGGCTCTACCGGCGCAAGTCAGGGACTCATCGCCAAGCGAAACACCTGGACGGATTCGATGTGGACTTTGTGGGCACAGGAGAACGGTCAGATCGCGTTTGAGACGCTTAGGAATACGCTTCTAAGTGAAACGATGGCTGTGGATACCTGGGAGCATTGGGCTGTTACTCATGACATGGGGCAAACGGTGGTCTACCGCAACGGCCTCCAGATATCCAGCGGTGCGCAACCCAATTTCGCAAATCAACCGACTGCAAATCTCGTTCTCGGAGCCATGGAGTTCACAGGCGATTCATGTCGCAATCCGTTCAACGGTGCGTTGGATGATGTACGTCTCTACAACAAGGTCCTGACAGCGGCTGAAATTCAACAGATTTTCCGCACCGACCTGAATCAGGCCTGGAATCCGGTGCCTGGCGCAAAAGCGGTTGAGCTGGCCCTGGGGCAGAACACAGTCCTGTTGTCCTGGTCCCCCGGCGAGCAGGCCGCTCAGCACAAGGTCCTGTTCGGCTCAGATCCGAACGCTCTGGTCGAGCTTGGCACGGCGAGCGAGCCTAGTATTGTCAGTCCCGTTGTTGGCGTCGACAGCATCCACTTCTGGCGGGTGGACGAGATCAACACGGACGGAACCGTCACTGAAGGGCCTCTCTGGCAACTCAATATCGCCGATATTTTGCTTGTAGATAACTTCGAGTCGTACAATGACCTCGCTGAAGAAGATCCCGCGAGCAACAGGATATACCTCACATGGATAGACGGCTTTGGGACCACCACGAACGGCGCGGTAGCCGGCAATCTGGATGTTCCTTTGATGGCGCCGGGCCGCGAAAGCGCCCAGGCGATGCCGGTCAGCTATGACAATGCCGGAAAGACCTCCGAGGTGACCAAGACGTTGACATCCGGAAAGGACTGGACCGAACAAGGTGCAACGAAGCTGGTCGTGTGGTTCAGTGGCGATCCTGCCAATGCGGCTGATCGTATGTTTGTGGCTCTGGGTAACGCCGTAGTGTATCATCCTAATGATGCCGCAACTCAGGGCAGCGGTTGGAACAAGTGGGTTATCGACCTGCAGGAATTTGCCAATCAGGGTGTAGACCTGACCAATCTTGGTTCAATTACCCTTGGCTTCGGCACGAGGAACACTCCAGTCGCCACCGGCGGCATAGGGACTGTGGAGTTCGACGACATTGGGCTGATTCAGTGAGAATGACTGGAACCATAAGATGTCTCGATGCAGAAATGCGTAAAGACATACATGAACGTATTCATCGAGCGGTCAGCAAGATTGCTGAAAGTGCTGGAACCACGGCTGAGGTGGAAATCAAGCCAGTCTCTCCTATCGTTCTTAGTGATCCGGAGCTTGCAGATTGGATCAACCTGAGCCTATGATCTGCAACAAAACCTGCAACAGAAGCGCACTTTTGGCACTTGTTTGGAGTTCGGTTGCATCTCGGCCAGCTTCATAAGTTTTTGTTTTACAAGCACAAACCATTTGCTCACAGTTCTCCAGAAACAGCAGCATCGGATCAAATCTCCGTGTGTGCGCGGTTCAACTCCAGAGTAGCCCATAGTCGTATCAATGATTGTACTCTTGGATTCGGAGTTTCTGTTGGTTTGTTTGAGGTTGTGTGATATGATCACAAGACTATGAGACGAATCACAGCAGACCACTTAGCATATGCTGATTGTACCTGGGGACCGGACGCCATGAGAAACCTAATCAAGAATGCGGTCCTGCAGAGGTTTTCGTGCATTCTCTGCCTCTCTCTTTTCATGTACACTCCACAGATGTGGGCGGCAGAGGCCAAGGCCTCCGCCGGTGTTTCCTGGCAGGTTGGCACACCAATTGCCACCTATTGGGCCGGCCCAGCCCTGACCGATGCCGTCGCACGGCAGATGGTCGAAGGTGGTTTCAACCTCGTCTGGTGCCGCAGCGAAAAGGAACTCGATGTGGCAGGCCGTCACGGCTTGCGGGGTCTACTCACCAGCGGTCTGCTCAAACCCGAGTCGCTCGATGACCACAAGCGGCGCGAGCAACTTGATGCCCTCATCAGCCGTGTTGGCGAGCATCCTGCACTCTATGCCTACCACCTCATTGACGAACCGAGTGCATCGCAGTTCCCTTCACTCGGCAAATTGGTCGCCTACCTGCGCCAACGAGATCCGCTTCAACTGGCCTACATTAACCTGTTTCCGACCTACGCCAATAACAAACAACTCGGCACCAAAGGCGATGTGGCCACGGCCTATAAAGAGCACTTGCGTCTTTATGTCGAGCAGGTGAAGCCCTCCCTCATTAGCTACGACCACTATCAGTTCAGGCTCAAGGGCGATAGCAAGCAGTACTTCCTCAACTTGGCGATGATCCGGCGTGCGGCGCAGGAAGCGGGCGTGCCTTTCCTCAACATTGTACAAGCCTGTACCTGGGCGCCGAACGTAATGCGTGTGCCGAATCCCGACGAGCTGCGCTACTTGGTCTATTCCACGCTGGCCTACGGCGCGCAGGGCATTAGCTACTATGTGTATGCGCATGCCAACCACCATGGTAGTCTCGTCAGCCTGGACGGAACGCCCGGACCGCTCTATCATGCGGTCAAATCCTACAATCGCGAGTTCGTCGCCATCGCAGGAGAACTCCAGCCGCTGCACTCGCTGGGTGTACATCACACGTCGATGCGTGAGCCCGGTTGTGAGCCGCTGCCGGCTGATGCACTCTTCCATCTCGATTCCTCGCGGTCGCTCAGCTCGCCACGGGGCTTTTTGCTCGGGCTCTTTGGAGCCGTTGAGAGGCCGACTCACGTGGTCGTAGTGAACCTGAACTACGCGGCCGAGGCGAGCACATCGCTTGTTGGCCCAGGTGAACTCGAACTCTTCGATGCTACGACCGCTCAGTGGGCCTCTGCGAAAAAGGCCGTAATCGAGCTGACCCTGCCTCCCGGTGGGGGAAAACTCGTGCGACTCGCTCGATAAGACGGCAGAGATCAGCCGATCCTGGAGGTTACCTCAACTGGAACAGCATGTCCGAAATCCTCGTCAGCATCGCGCTGAGTTGACGGGAGCGGGAAAGACCCACGCATTCATCGTCCGTGGGTATATTTGGCCGGCTTAATTGGACAAAAGCGGCTGCTTCGTACTATGCGGCCTTGCTGCCACATTCTGAGCAGTAGCTTCCTCTGCTCAGAAGCACATGGTCGCAAACCGGGCATCTCCAGACTAAGCGGCGATCTGTCGCCTTCGGGCTGACTAATAGTATCAGCAGCACTGCGATGATCGTGTCGGTACAAAAACTCATCGCAGCATAAACTCTTGAGTCGAAGAGGGACACACTTCGTTTCAGCATGGAAATTCCGACGTATTTGAGCCAGCTCACGGATGCTGTGACGCCAAAACACGCTTCACCCTTGGAGAAAGCGCGAACATTTTCCGCTCAAAGTCCGATTATCCCAGTTGCAATCCCACTCACGCAGCCAGTCTGTGGTACGATTTCAGCAGTCCGCCCAAACGCTCGATGCAGACAATCTCAGCCGTATCATCAATCACGTGTTTCAGCTTAATGATACCCCCTACTCCTTGGTGAATCCGCTCGTGATGATAATACTCACAATATTGCTCAATGACGTATTCGAGATGCTTCACTGAAGACAATATCAAATGATCCAAACACTCCGATTTGATGGATTTGACAAAGCGCTCCGCATAGCAATTCAAATCCGGACTTCGGGCAGGAAGTCTCACTGGCTCTATGCCTGAACTCTTCAGCGTCTCATGGAAGCCTGCTGTTCTATACAACGGATCACGATCATGGATTAGATAGCGCTTTCCACACAAGAATCCGTCTTCACTATCCGTCAGAGCCCTCACTACCTGCCTCATATACCTGCCATCGGGTTGTGGCTTGACCGGCCCAAAGAACACCCTTCGCGTAGCAAGCTCCATCACAAAGAATAACGTGCAGCGTATGAGTCTATGGCCTACAAGAAGCTCAATCGTAAAGAAATCACAGGCAGATAGTACGTCCCAATGGCTCCTGATGAACTCATGCCAGGTCGATCTTACAGTTAGGTCTGGCTCAGGATCATAACCGTGTTCGATCAAGATGTTCTTCACGCTGGATTTGCAGATCGTGTAGCCCAAATATACAACCTGATCCCTGATCTTCTTGAAGCCCCAACGGGGATTCTCTTCCTTGAACCGAATGACGAGATCCACGACCTCCTGAGGAATCGGTGGTCGACCAGCATACGTACGGTTCTGAGATCCATCATATTTTTCGGCAATGAGTTTTCGATACCAGCGCATAACAGTTTCTGGCGTAAACAACCCTGTACATTGCTCCAGCATCTTTCGACTGAGTCGTTTTGCCTTGGCCGCTACCCTTGCCCGTTGGCCGCTGGTCAGCAGAATACGTTTGTTCTCTTTTTCCTGATGCTCAATAAGGACTCGCACCTGTTCTCGCAAGTAATCGATCGCTTTGTACAACTCCTTGTCGATGCAATAAGCCAGACATGCGATCAGTGAAAGCCATAATCTCTGTTTCATAGTCGCAACAGGCTACAGAATCCGACTCTAACAGGCAAACACATTCATCCGGAGCGACATTAACTATCCCTCATGCAGAGATTTATGCGGGAAACACTTTTGCACCGTACGAGATTTATGGCAGCCTTCCCAAATTCATAGTAATGAAACGCACAAGAGCGGTAGATCTGGAGCCTATTTGTCCTGTACAAGCAGATTAGCAGGCCAGACCGACGGATCTCAAATCTATGCTCTTCATGAGGTAACCAATCAATGGGGATTGAGATTCTTGCTTACCCTTTCACCTTTTTCAACTGAGACAGAAACAATTCTCTGCTCCACAGTTCAATCGATGGTTGTTCGTTGACTCTGACAAATCTCCGAACGTCTTCGCGGGCCACCACCCAGTCAATTGAATTGATTCTCTTCTCAAGATGCTCAACACACCATCCCAGATCGACAGAAATTTCTTTGTCCTGCCAAGGACCTTGTTGTCTCAATGCCGACGAAAGGAAGTCGTAATTGATTCCAATGTCTTGAGTTGTATACCATAGGAAATCATACCAATCCCTACCCTTGACATATTCCCTGCATAGCAATGCGTGGATTTTCCCCGCAAACAGACTCGGCTTATCTTGGACAGTAACAGAAGAGATAAAGGGAAAATCAACATATTTGATTTCCATTCCACTCCCTGAAGGGGGATTCGCATCGACTTCAAATTTGATGCGGATCTTTTTGGGTGGGCCTGATTGATCCAAGTATTGTAGTTGAAGAACCCGGCCTAAGGAATCATCCTTTAAGAAGACTTTCCTAACTGCAATATCGGCTTTTGATCGATCTGTGATCTCAATATCATAGCCATAAGCCTTCAGTTCATCAGAGACCGCCTGGACATGTAGTTGCAGGCTGAAATTCTTATTCGCCTTCTTAAGAATGAAATCCATGTCCTCAGAGAATCGGTTCAAACCGTAGAAGATGCGCAAACATGTGCCTCCCTGGAAAATGGCATGTTTGAAGAAATCCGTCCTACCCAGGGCAGCTAATGCCACTTCCTGCGTGATCTCCCTGATAGCATGTTCTTC